>OGWQ01001000.1_pt1 | contig 18354 bp, 33 predicted proteins | sample 1576091 | NCBI WGS metagenome assembly OGWQ01 (sample SAMEA3541584, study PRJEB24748) | human gut metagenome | biome: human gut; feature: human-associated habitat; material: faeces | place: China | collected 2012
TGCTTTCGTCTTGGAACTTGCGCTCGATCCATCTTTCCACGTCCTTGCGCAGGTAGCGGCGAGTGCCGCCTTCTACGAGGGAGACGCATGGCGGAAAAGTGGGGTCTGCGAGCATGTCCCGCACGGGTTTGCTATCAGGGGCATACGCGCACATGAGCGCGATGTCCGAGGCAGTCACGACGATGGACTGCCCGCGCTTGAGTTCCTTGACGACTTCTTTGGCGATTGCTTTGACGTCTGTCATGGTGTGTCAGTTCCTTGTGCGTAAGCTTTCACCCAGGACTCGTCCGGAATGTCCGGCTGTGCCACTTCAGGTTCGGGTTGCGGGGTTTCGGGTTCAGCGAGTTCTGCAACCGGCAGAGGTTCCGGTTCTGCTTTGGCCTTACGTTCCTTGAGCTTGTCCTTGAGGCTTTTCTTACCTGAGGTATCGGTTTCGAGTGCCGGCTTTTCTTCCGGCTCGAACCAATCGTCGGCCGAGCTCATGCCGTCCTTGATGGAGGCATAGACGTTGCGCAGACGGATGATCTGCGCCGGCTTGATCGCTTCGGCGCGGCACTGGCAGAACTTCTCGATGCGCGCCTTGGAAACACCGATCGCCTCGAATGCGGACACGAGCTTTTGGATGCCTTCCGGAGTGACGTCGCAGTGAGCCTTGAGCGTCAGCATGCACTGACTGACGGCGGCCTCGATTACGTCGCCGGGGATGACGGACAGGATGCAAGCGCGCAGTCGGCGGGCTCCCAGGTTGGCGACGAGTTCGTAGATGTCGCGCGGGTCTTCAAGCTTGTAACTGCCCTTTTTGGTGTGGCGAATGTGCGGCACACTGAAGGTCACTTCGCGTCTTGTGTTGGTTTCTACGTCCCATGCAAACACCTGAACTTCGGACTTGCCGCCGTGGTTGCTCAGCTCGCGGATACCGAACTGCAAATTGCCCCACTGTTGCGCAATGGCTTCGGCAAGGCGGATGCTCGGTCCCTGGATGTCTGAGCCACCGCGTGAGTAGGCGTAGATCGCAGTCTCAGCCAGTTGCGGGCGGCAGCAGGCGTTGAGGATTCGATCCATCGACTGGCGCTGATCGCGCGGATTCATGCGGGCAATCACAAGCGCGGCTTGCACTTCAGCCACGGCACGAGCGCTGTCTGTGGTTTGCGTGGTCGGCGTTGCGGCATTGCCGGTTGCGGGCGTGCCGAATGGGTTGAGGCTTGCAACAACTTCGTTTGTCATTTCTTATTTACTCCGATTTCATCTTGAGCAGGAAGCGACGGGATGGCTTGCCTTCCTTGCAATACTGCGTATAAAGGTCAGGGTGCTTGGCTTTGAAAGTGGCGCTGTCGAAGGTGACGCGCGGCTTGCTCGTCCGCCAAGTGGCGATGGTTCTGCCTGCAACGGCCAGGGTGTCAGACTCTCCCATAAAGGAGGTGATATGTCCCTGCAGCTCTTCCTTGCGCTCCTTGAGCTCTTCGATCTGTCGATTGACGGCTTCGAGCTCGGCGGCATCGTGAAGGATTTCGTCTGACGCTTCGACCGTGTGCATCTTGGAGCGCGGGAATGCAGCGCTTGCCTCGGCGTAGGTGCGCGGCGCCGGAGGATTGCGGTCGATGACTCGCTGCCAGAATGCCTTTTCTTCCTCGATCAGCATCGCGGCTATCTCCGGATCGAAATCGACGTGGTAGATGCGGAAGTCGCTAGCTCCGATCAACACGGCCACATCGCACATCTTGGCGCCGGTTACGGCCATGTAGTGCTGCACCTGCGTGAGGTAATACTCAGGTATTTCGTCGGTACCTTCTTCTCCCCAGTCGGCGCCGGAGCGTGTGGTTTTGATCTCGAGCACACTGCCGTCAGGAAGCAAGCCGTCAACGTTGGCAATCATGAACGGATGCTCGGGATGGCGAAATGTTGTGTTCGGGACGGTGACGGGAATACCAGTCACGTCTGCGTACTTCTGACGGATGACGGGTTCGAGGCGGTTCCCCCATTCAATCGAGGCGTTGGATTCCTCCACGGGTGTCTCAGCGATCTTGTCGTTGTAAACGTCGAGCGGAGTCTTCCATTTGGAGAGTCCGAGGATGGCGGCCACGTCGCTGCCGCCGATGCCTGTTTGTCGTGTCTTGAGCCATTCAAGGCGTTCAGAGGTTGTCATCTTTTTCCTCCTGTTTGAGAAGAATTTCTTCGAAGTCGTTTTTCAAAGACTGCAGTTGATCGATGAATGAGTTAAGCGCGTAGGTGCTGATCTCTGTCCCGTTTGCTTGGAGGACCTCCAAGATGCCAACGAAGACGCCGAGCGATCGGATGTCGTTTTCAGCTATAAACCAGGCATAACGTTCAAGCTGTTTGTTCATGGTTAGAAAAGCGGTGAGAGTTTCCAAAAAAGAAGCGCAGCGACTCCGGCGAAGGAGACTGCGCTGCTGGCGATGAGAACTCGGTACTTTTTGATGAGATCCCGGCGGTGCTGCCATTTGTGGATCAGCGCCTGGCGCTCTTTGTGCTTCTGCAGAGCTGGATCAAAGTAAGCCTCTTTCATGTCGGCTCCGGAAAAAGAAAAAGCCCCGCAGGTGCGAGGCTTGTTCTGTTATTTGATAAGTCTCCTCAGTGAGATAATCAATATGACGAGATTTTGATCAATCTCACCGAGGGTAAAAGTTATGCCTGAATACAGAAAAGTTTTTCCGTCTTATGACTGGGATCAGGATGTTGTCTATGTCAATCAGATCATGAACTACCCATATGTTGTAGGGGCTAGTGAAGCAGGTTTCATTAAAAACGTTCCAAATGAGGAAATCAAAAAAAGCGACAAGGCTATTGCCCAGTGGATTCGCAACAACATGCACGGCTGTTCTTGCTACATTCTTTTCGTTGGAGAGAAAACATACCAAAGCAAATGGTGTCTTTATGAAATGGATCTAGCCAGAGAACTGGGGTTGGGGCGGCTAATCATTTATTTGGATAGGATGGTCGCGCCCAATGGTCGAGTTTGCGGGCTGGGACCGGACCCATACAAGTGGCACAATCGGTACACTGCGGTGCCGACTCCGGATTCTTACGTTATAGAGTCCTACCATTGGAAGAACTACGAGACTCCACACCAGCTACTCTGGACATGGATTGAAGATGCTTGCAAGAGAGCAGGGCGTTAGCCAACTGCCCCAAGCTTAAGCACAAAAAGTAAAGCGAGCCAGTAGAGCCACATTGTGAAGTTTAGAAACATGATCTTTGCAACAGGCTCTACTTTGTACTTGGCAGGATTAAATGCCCATTGATCTAAGTAGTTAATGGAACCATTCACAATGGCCTGATGGTGTTTTCGAAACTGCCGCTCAAGCTGTAAGTATTTTGCGTCTGTGTACCACAGAGCAAAAATGACAGATATATAGCCGAGCAAGACGTAGCAATCCAATCTAATCGAGTTATGAAGAGTGACGGCGGCAGCAAATAAAGCCAAGAAAACTGTTTTTGTTTTTGCTGAATTGTCGGCCATCCTTTTGATTATTTCTTGGTTAATCTTGATAGCTTCAATCTCGTTAGGCGTTAAGACTGTGTTTCTATCTCTTGCTTGATCCATTTTTGGTACCTCACGATGAATTATAGGTTGCTGATGCTTTGAGAAAACTGCATCAATCGGCTTATTAATTCGGAGCTTAAAAGTCCCTTTTCTTTTCGTTTCTGGCAGGGGCAGCGGGAGTCGAACCTGCATACTTCGGGTCAAAGCCGAATGCTCTGCCGTTGAGCTATACCCCCAAATAACCACGTCAACCCGCTCAGTCCTTCGGAAATTCCGAAAAACTGAACAGCCTCACGTGGGCCTTCTCTTTCGAAAAGGCCTTGGCCTGACGGGGCGGCTGCACCCCCGCTAACGGTGTCTCGGTTGACTACGGACCCGTGCCGCGCTCGGCTCCACAGTTGCCACACTGCTTCATAGCGTCCGCCGGAATCACAACCGGCTTGATGTCTCCTTTATCGAGCATCCTTTTGTCTGCCGCCCCGAGGTTCAAGGTCTTACGGATCGAGCGGGAGATAACTCGATCAGAGCGGCAGACAGAAGGACTCGCCTTCTGTGGTGGTTAGTGGCCTGGCATGCAGGCGATTGCGTACATACAGATCAGGAAGGTGCCGACGGCCACGATCAGTCCGATGGTTGAATCGCCGTGCTCGTCCGCCGTGAGCATCCAGTCAAGCAGCTTGCGCATCGATCTGCTCCTTCACTTCGCGGATGAATTCCTCGGCGTACTCAATGAAAAGCTGTGCGTGGGCTCGGTCGCAGCTGATCTCTAAGCAGCCTTTGTTATGCGCGAGAGTCATGCCTCCGTAAGGAGTCCACTCTGCGCAAAACGGGCAGCGCAATGTGTGCACTTCGAAATCCGTGTTTGCCTTCAGCAGTCGAATTCCCTGGCAGAAATCCTCAAAGGGAATGTCATGCAGCCATGCAGTAAATCCGGCTACGCCGCAGCAAATGCTCACGTTCTCACCTGTGAAACTGCGGCACTTGAGATAGATGCCCTGCGTGATCTGGACTTTGTGCTTGTGGTCAACTGGTTTGAATTCCATTTCGTTCTCCTCACCAGGGATGGCGTCTTACAGCTTCCTGCTCTTGTTCATCGGTGAGAGCTTCTCGGACGGCATCGCGCTCTTCGCTGCGCAACGTGTCGGCGTCGTCGTAGGCACCGAAGGCGTCTTCCAGGAAGTCCGCGAAGTAGTCGGCAAGGATGATCCGGGCGCGACCCCTGGCACTTTCGAGGCTCTTGTAGATCAGCTCATCAACGTCGTTGCGGAACTTGGCCTGGATCTCAGCAGCAGATCTCATGTCCCTGGCGGACTGTGCGAGGCCGAAGGTGTCGATCGTGGGCGAGTGGATCATGGTGTTTTCTTTGTCAAGTCAAGCTTGAAAATTCGTAAAGAAAACTTTAAATTAAGGCTGAGAAAAAATCAAGTGCAACTTGAGGTGAGAAATTCAACAACTCAAGCAGAACTTGATTTATGTCAAAGTTTTAGGTACAAAAAACCGCCCCGGAGGGCGGTTAGTATGGTTTCTAACGTGATGTTACTTCCAATAGTATTCGGAGTCGCGTTCCCCAGACTCTCTAAGGTACTGGTTTGTCTCCCTTGGGCCTGCCAAAGGATCGTTCCATGGCGCGAATATGTCATCCTGTTGTAAAGGATCATTCCATGGGGCCATTATGTCGTCCTTTAATAGGGGGTCATTCCAGGGTGCGAAAATGTCTTCGTTTTCGAATTTGTTGTCGTGAATGTCTCCATACTCATCCACGTAGCTTCCATCGCTCAGTTCTTCTCTGGCAGCGAATGCCTCTGAAGACATTGTGTTTGTGACGATAAGCGCAATCGCCACGACCAAGATGTTGGTTTTCATTTTGTTCCTTTTTTGTTCTTATCGTTTCTCGCCTGTCCAGGAATAGACGATCCTGCCAATCACACGGAACGAGAAGGACTCATCGGTGAGATCTATCGTGATGGGCTTGTAGGCGTCGTTGTCACTGATGAGTGAGAGTTTCCGACCGGGCAAGACCTGGATGCGTTTTGCGAAAAGTAGGCCATCAAAGCCGACGATATAAAGACCGTCTCTCGTCGCCTGTTCGACTGAGGTGTCAAGCAAGACGAAATCATGATCTTTGAGCGTGGGCTGCATCGAATCGCCAGATACTGAATGAACGACAAGCGATTGTCTGTTGACTCCGGGAAGGGTTTGATTTAGCCACTCCGTCGAAAGGCCGATCATTTTCACTACAGAGTCGCTTTCACTGTCAACGAAACCGCCAAAGCCTGCACTGGGTTCAATGTTTAGTTGCGGAACAACAACGACGCCGTTTTGATAATCCATCACGGAGTGCGGCTCTTCGTTTCCGTACACAAGCCACTGCAGAGAAACCCCGAGCAGATCAGCCAGCTCCCGAAGTCTGGCCGCTTTGGGGACTGATCCCTGCTGCCACAAATAGACCGACTGCGGACTGACTCCAAGGCGCTTGGACAAAGACGCAACGGATAACCCGGCACGCTCTCTGGCCTCTTCAAAACGTTTAGCGAAAGACATATTGATTCTCCTTACGTTGCAGGATACAAGGAGAAGTTGAGATTTTCACATCAAGCGCGCCTTGATATTTTATTCAAGTTATAGTAAAGTTTCCTTCAGTTTCTAACAAGGGGAAGTTGAATGAAACTTGAAAAGGACTTAAATTCAATGTCCGGCGTCGAGCTTGCCATTCAGCAGCTCAACGGCAAAGCGTATGCGCTGGCGAATTTATGCGGGGTTTCCCAGCAAGCGGTTTCGCTCTGGCGCAAAAAAGGAGTCATCCCTCCGGAACGAGTCAACCTCGTGTCTGGTCTTCTTGGTATCCCGCGCGAAAAGCTAAACCCAATTTTTGGCAAAAACTGACGCCAACAGCAACAGGAGTCGCTATGAACTTCGTCCAGTTCCACATAGGCGACTGGGACTCAAGCACAAGATTGCTGTCGCCGCTCGAAAAGGGCGTCTACATTGATCTTCTGTTTTTGTACTACTCGCTAGAGCGTCCGCTTATGCGTTCGGAATGCGATCGCATCTCCCGAGCATATACGGCAGAAGAGAAAAACGCATTGGAGTACATCCTTGGGCGGTTTTTTATGGCTGACGGTGAGTCGTACCGGCATCAGCGCTGCGATAAAGAGATAGAAGCCACACGGTCTAAATCTGTTAAGGCCGCAGCATCGGCAAAAGCCCGATGGGACAGGCAAAAAGCAAATGAGTCTCAGAAGAAAATGAAGACTTCGCAGATGCAAGACGCATGCGCCAATCATGCAAACGCATCTGAAACGCATATGCAAGATGAATGCGATCGCAATGCGGACGGAATGCTAACCGATAACCGTAAACCGATAACCATAACTACTGAAGAAAAAGTAGAAAAAGAAGCGAAAAAGGCCAAACGCGAGCCGACCGTTTCTTTCCCTGACAGCCTTCCTGCGGATTGGCGTCAGGCTGCTTCGAGCATTCGTCAAGACGTGACGCCGGAGAGAGTTTTTCTGAAGCTCCGCGGCAGGTATGCGCCCACGACTACCAAAAAGACGATGGGCAACTGGCGAAAGATTTTCCTTGGCTGGATCGGCAGAGAGTACCCGGAGACAGGTAGATCGGCGGGTTCTCACAGCAAGACTGGCTTCACAGAGATTCCATTTGACGAACGCGATTATGGTGAGGGCATCAACGATGACAACAGTTTTTGATTCTTCAAACGGCTGCACCTATGCGGTTGTTGATATGGGGGATTGTCCGAAGCACGGCAAGTACCCCAACATCATCCGTGAACGCTTCGGGAAAGGTTGCTATGGCTTTGCCTCGCTCAATCTCGGCTGTCCGATGTGTAAGCGCGAGGAATCCGACCGCAAGATCTATGGCGCCATTTCGATCCCGCGACGCTTTGTCGGCAAGACGTTCGAGAATTACCAGCCGGATAAACAATCCCAGCGGGTATACGACTTCTTCATGGACTACGCTGAGCACCTTCCGGAAAGGATCGAGGCCGGCACCAGCGTCATCCTCACCGGCAAGCCTGGCACCGGCAAGACACATCTGGCGTGTGCTTTACTGTTCGAAGCCAAAAAGAAAGGCTACAGCGCGTTTTTCATTAACGTCCGGAAACTCTTTCGAGCTGTGCGGGACACGTGGCGTGAGGGAGCTGCCGAGTCGGAGTCTCAAGTCATTGACCGCTACGTCGATCTTGATCTTCTCGTCATTGATGAGGTCGGTGTTCAGGCAAAAAGCGAAAACGAGCAGCACATTCTCTACGACATTCTCAACGGCCGCTATGAGAACGCAAAGCCCACGATCATCCTCAGCAATGAGACGCTGCCAGCCATCAAGCAGATCATCGGCGAGCGAGCTTATGACCGCCTGCGTGAAGGTGGCGGCAAGGCTTTTGACTGCCAGTGGGAAAGCTATCGCGGTAAGGCTGAACTCGTTAACGACAAGCCTTTAGCGGTCCAGAACATTTTCAAGTTCTACGAGGTCGACGACTCTCCAGATCAGGAATCAGAAAAGGTGGATCCTTTTGCTGATCGCTGGCAGGACGGCAAGCTCATGCCAGCGCACATTCAGCCGGCGTAGGAGGTGCGATGGGGTTACTTCTTTTTGAACGACTCTCTCAGCTTCCTTTGAATGACAAAGGGCGAAATCAAAATTTGGACAAGTGCGTTCACAAGCTGTGCCGAGTTCAGTGCAACTTCGACAGAGTCTCTCCCGCTGAAATCAATTTCTGCGTTGTGCGAGTTCCCATGCGCGCTGCTGTCGCCGACATCCTTGACTGTCATAAAGATGCTTTCGAGTTCCGGAGGAAGGCCCAAGGATTTGATTTTTGTTTTCAGCCAGGAGGCTTGATCAAAGCCTTCGGTGTTGTGCAGTTCAGCAATGGAATCGCACAGCCTTTCAAGGCTTACGCGAAGCAGAGCGCAGGCAGAACGAGGAGAAAGGTGGGTGATACGTTGAGCTTCGACAAACAGCTCTTTCACCGATTCCGGCATGTCCTCGCAAGGCTCAATACCAAGTGGTACGGGATAGATCATTTCTTTGTCTTTCCAGATGGTTATTTGCCGACACGTAGAGCAGTGGCTGAAGTGGAAAATCTCAACGAAGTAATTTCGAGGAACTTCAAATGACGAGGCAGTTTGCAGGCCATGTGAAAAATCCACATCGATCTGCCCGCGTTTAGACATCAACGTGGACCAACGCATTTGACTGGCGATATGGCAATGCGGGCAAGTGAAGTGTGAAGCCCCACGGGAAGGAGCGATAAATGATGACATACGCAACCTTTGTACGAAACAGAAATCAAAAAACCGAACAGGCCTTTCAGGCTATCGAGGACGCTAAGCGAATTTTGGCAGACCTGGAGCAAATCACTGTTCGGGCAGCCGACGGAAAGCTTCCAGACATTGGCGAGACGGCACACCTGACTCACGGTTTGCGTGAGTCCGTCGATCGAATCCTGGTCGGGATTGTGGAATCGGCGACATTGCCGGGTGGACAGGAGGCGCTGGCGATGATGGATGCGGCGCACATTCGGCCGGTAGGGGAGGCGGCATGAGTGCAATTCAACACGATTCTGACTGCGCAGTACACAACGAGCCGGCAATTCCCGCCGGCCCGTGCGACTGCGGAGCGCAGGCTAAACATGAGCGTCGATTCGCAACATGGCTTTGTCAGCTGGGTTGTAAAACGGCCTTACGCCTTCGAAACAGGTTGGCGTCACCTCTATGGCGGCTATCTTCAACAGCGAAAACAAGTGCCAGTCGGGCACTTTGCCGCTTTTGCTTGTACCTGCTGTTTGGAAGCCGCGTAGTGCGGGCTTGCCTGCAGTCGTCACCCCAAGCAGGAAAGGTTCTACGACACGGTGATGCCCGTCGTAGGTGAATGTGACAACACGTCTGTTTTCGATGGCAAAGATCAGATCGTCGGCTACGGACATAAAAAATCCTCCGTGATTTGGTTGTTGGTCGTGTTGGGGAACACACCGCAATCATCTCACGGGGGACCAAACAAGGAGAAGAAATGAGCTTTATCGATGTTTCTCAGTGGGCTGCGATTCTGATCTTGGCAGCGTGTACTGCCTTCAACGGCTTTTGTCTGGCGAAGGTTTGGGAGTTCGTCAAAGAGGAAATTGTGAAACCGCTTTTTGGGGCAAAACGATGAAGGTACTCGACAGAGATAAAGACGCATACAACGAGGGTAGGAGCGCGGCTATGCGCGGAGAAGCGCTCAACAAATACCAACCTAGCTACAAGCGTCGTCCCGAGCTCTGGACGCGGTTTCGGCTCGGATTCCTAGATGCAATTAGAGACATGCGCCGGGCCAAAGCCAAGGAGTCGAAAAAACATGTTCGCTGAAGGTTACGCCAAGGCCCGACTCTACACAAAGGGCCGCATGAAGTCCGGACAGATGAATCGGACGGAGAAGGCTTACGCGGCCTGGTTAGAGGCAGAGAAGCACGCCGGCAGGATCACTGCCTACTGGTTCGAGGCTCTCAAGCTGAAGATCGCTGAAGGTGCTTGCTTCTATACGCCGGACTTTCTCGTCCTGCGTCCGGACGGCACGCTCGAGCTGCATGAGGTCAAGGGGGCTCCGGCCATATTCGCTGACGACGCTAAAGTGAAGGTCAAGGCTTGCGCCACGCAGTACCCCTTCCCCGTGTTCGTCGTCTTTCCCAAAAAGAAAAGTTCAGGAGGTGGCTGGGATGTCCAGTGCTATTAAGGATGTTTTCGATGGCGCGCACGAAAAAATCGGGATCTCAACTTTGCTGCCGTCCGTGGCAACAGCTCGACTTGTTTCAGCAGCTCAAAAGTGCCGAGAGCTCCCCATCGGATCCATCCCGAGAAAGAAGATGCTCGACAAAGCAATTGAAGAAGCCAGAGCCATGTGTCCACAAGCCTTCAGGCGATCGGATGACACTAGTGGCTGTGAGCCTAAACGGAATCCGGGTCGGTGAGGATTCGCCTCATGCTAAGTACACCGACAATGAAATTGATTCAGTCTTCAGACTGCTTGATGAGGGATATTCATTTGCGGATGTGGCGCGGATGATGGATATGCCGAAATCTACAGTTTGGGCGATTGCGAAAGGTTTGATGAGAGCAACAGTGGTGGACAGATGGGAAAAGAGACTGTGCAGGAATTGACTGACAAACAGGTCAGGTTCGTTGAGGAATATTTGGTTGATTTCAATGCCACTCAGGCAGCCCTTCGTGCTGGGTATTCTCCGAAAACTGCAAGCAGAATTGGGCCGGAGCTACTTGGAAAAACTTGTATTGCGAGAGCAGTTGAACGGGGAATGAAAGACGCCGCGAAGAAGTGTGAGCTCACTCGCGCGGAGTTGGTTCGCATGAATATTGAGTTCTACAAAATCAATTCGAATTTGGTTCCAAAGAACAACTTTGACGGTGAACAGGCGAGAAACGAAAAAGGCGAATTGGTATGGAAGATGGTCGATGCAGCGGCTGCCGGAAAGGCTCTGGATATGCTCAACCGGTACAAGAACCTTTACGAAAAAGACAATAAGCGTGAACTTGCCGGCGGTCTTTTGTTCTCGTGGGGCGTGCAGGAATAAAGCAAATGCAGAAGGTTGTCATTCCGTACACACCGCGCTATCCGCAGACCGAAATCCATGGACTGCTGGAGTCACACCGCTTTTCGGTTCTGGTCGCGCATCGACGAATGGGCAAGACCGTGTTGGCCGTCAATCACCTGATCAAGCGCGCCATCACAGACCAGAAGGAGCGAGGCTTCTACGCTTACATCGCGCCTTTTCGCATCCAGGCTAAGGCTATCGCTTGGGCATACCTCAAGCACTACACGGCGCCGATCCCGATGCTGAAGGTCAACGAGGGAGAGCTTTCGATCACGCTTCCGAACGGTGCAGTGATCCGCATCTTCGGTGCCGATAATCCGGATGCACTTCGCGGGCTGTACTTTGACGGTGTTGTGATGGACGAGGTAGCGCAGATGAAACCTGAAGTCTGGGGCGAAATCATTCGACCGGCTCTTGCCGACCGTAACGGTTGGGCGGTGTTCATCGGCACGCCCAAGGGGGTGAACCTTTTCTCACAGACCTACGACAAGGCTCTGGAGCTGATGAGCAAAGGAGATCCGGAATGGATTGCCATGCTCTACTCAGTTGATCAAACGAATGTCATCCCGGAAAAGGAGCTGGCTTCACTCAAAAACGAAATGAGCGAAAACGAGTTTCGGCAGGAATTCTTGTGCGACTTCAATGCGGCCGCGGATAACGCATTGATTTCGATTGACCTTGTGCGAGAGGCTGCAACTCGCCAATATCGCGAACATCAATACGCATCAGCACCCCGAATCATGGGCGTGGACGTGGCTCGCTTTGGTTCGGACAGTTCTGTGATTTTCAAGCGGCAGGGACTTGTGGCCTTCGAGCCGATCATCATTCGCAAGTTTGACAACGTAGCCGTGGCGCAACAGGTTGCGATGCAGATCGTCGAGTTCAAGCCGGATGCAGTATTCATCGACTTGGGGGAAGGTGCCGGCGTCATCGATAAACTGCGGGAGCTTGGGTTTACCGTCACTGAGGTGGCCTTTGGTGGTGGCGCAAACGAGCCCGACAAATACGCCAATCGACGCATGGAAATGTGGTGGAACATGGCCGAATGGCCATGTTCAGGCGGCGCATTTCCGCCATCCACACTGCTGCAGGCTGATCTCAGCGCACCTACCTATGGGTTCAACAACAAGGGGCTCAAGATTCTCGAAGCAAAGGACAAGATCAAAGAACGCCTGGGCAGATCAACTGACCTTGCAGATGCCCTTGCGCTCACATTCGCTTCCCCTGTCATGCCGAAAATCGACCGAAACTTTGCCAGGCAGATCTATGACGGCGGGCAGGAGTACGACCCGGACAGAGAGTTTGATCAGCAGTGGAGAAGATAATTTCGATTAGTTGTGTCTATTGGCATCGTCCATACGATGTTGACAGTGAGGGCACAACCAACTATTCGAGGCGGCGAGTTCATATTCGTCATCAGTGATAATTTCGTTGCATCCACCACAAATTGGAACTTCTTTATGCAGTTTTTTTTGCAAGTAAGGGACGATGCAAGTGCAAACTAATGCCCTTATTTTCTTTTGTTGACGTTCCGAGGGGGCGTTCTTTTTGTTGAACATATCCAAAAGAAAGTTGTAATCTTTTTCTGGATGCCAACTGTTATATCGTGACGCCTTAAAGCAGCCTTCCTCATAGAGAAAAGTTAGTAATTTTTTAGAGAAAAAGTCTGATGTAAATGGAATGTAACCATGTTGTGAGAATTCATGGATTGCCTTAAATAGCTTTTCGTAGACATCCACTTGAGAGGCTAGGTCGGAACGATTGAATTTCTTAATGCAACTGCTCCCGATGGGGTACAACACCTTCCCATTTCTAGTGTTCCGAATCGAAAACAGGTAACGAATTCCCTCTTTTCCACATATGCACTGGGAGGAACAATCTTCATCTTCTAGACAGTCTTGAATTTCCCACTCATGAACGGCCTCTTGCCAGTCTTTAGCTACCGATAGGTCAATTACTGTCGGAATCAATTTGTAAGAACTTTTGTGCGTCATCCAAATCCCCTTTTGTAGCTGTTTGTGGTGTAGTCTACTAGGCATAAAAAATATGTCAATGCGTGCTAGACTGTTTGCGAAATTTTCGCTTTCACTGGGGGAAACATGACGATTAGCAAACAATCTAAGGGCGGACGAGCGAGAGCAAATGCTATGAGTGAAGCAGAGCGAATTGCCGCTGCAAGAAAGGCCGCAGAGGCAAGGTGGGGAAGAAAATCGACTCACAAAGGTTCTTTTTTGGAAGAATTTGGAATAGATGCGGATTGTTACGTACTTGATGACGAGCTCGGAACGGCAGTCGTTACTCAGAGTGGGCTAGCGAGAATCCTTGGTTTTCAGGGGCAAAGAGCGGGTTTTTTGTTGTCACGTTTCCTGCAAAAGAAATCTGTCGTCGAGTGCCTCGGCAACATTGCATTGGAGAAAATCCAAAATCCTTTTAAATTTCAATATATTGGCCGCGGCAACGGAGGGCAGAACCAACCGCCTTTCTATGCCTTTGGATACGATGCGACGGTTATCATTGACATTTGTAATGCAATTCTAGCGGCCAGTGCCTTTGACGCTAGTATCAAGAAGAATCTTGTCGCTTCCGCCGGCGTAATTGTTGGCGCTTGTGCTAAAGAGGGTATCCGTGATCTTATCTATAAGTTGGCAGGATACAACTCGACCAAGGCCCAGGTTATTGCAGCATTTCGGCAATTTGTTCAAGAGGAAGCCAGCAAATGGGCAAGAGAATTCCCAGACGATCTTTACTCAGAATGGCAACGTATTTATCAGATTCCTGCTCCAATCAAGGGGCGTCATTGGGAGCATCGCCATCTGACAGTTAGGCATATTTATTTTCCGCTAGCCAGAAGTAAGGGAGTCTTGTTAGATTTGTTGAGAGAAGCTAAAGGTGATCAACGGAATAAAAAACTCCATCAGTTTTTGAATGAAGTTGGAAAAGATGCACTGCGTTCTCAAATTTGGAAGGTTGTTGGTATAGCAATGGGGAGCCGCACTCGAGCAGACTATGAACGTTCTATCGCTAATGCTTTTGGAGGTCAGTTACCGTTAGAGTTCGAGAAAATTCTTTTGGACAATTGAGTTTAGAAAACATCCTAAAATAAGCCCCGCTCTCGCGGGGTTTTTCATGTCTGTCGTCCATAAACCTCGTCTCATGCTCGCAACAATGCCGGCATGAGATTCGAGACAGTTTCACCAATTGAGTTTGTCAAGCGCTGTCGGGATTTGTTCGACCAAAACTACGCCGAAGCAGCGCTTCCTGGGCATCAGTTTAACCTTGATGAGAGTGCTTATGTCCAGTATGAGAAGCAGACTCCCTCCTTTGCCATAGTGGCCTATGACGGCGAAGTCCTTGCCGGGTTTTGCTCTGTCTTTGTGAGTTTTCATCAGCACACATCCGAAGTGATGGCAACAAACGACGCCATCTTTGTGCGGCCGAAATATCGCTCGGGAGTTCTTGCCGGACAGCTTTTTGTGAAAGCTGAACGAGAAGCTAAAGCACGCGGCGCCGTGGCCTTCCAGTGGATTGTTCCTGTCCGGTCTCCTCTTTACAAGGCGCTTCTCGTACGCACTCCAAAAGAATCTCGTCAGTGGTGCCAAGTCATGTTTCTCAGGAATTTCTAGCCATGAGTAAAGAACAATCGCAGACAGACGCAGAACTCGCACGACGTTATCTCAAAAAGCGTCGTGTGACCGGTTCACAGAATAAGGAGGTCTAAATGGGCGGTTTTATCAGCAGCGTTTTTAATCCTATCAAAACGATCAGCAAGGTCTTTGGTCATGAGAGCAGCGCTGAGAAGCGTGCTGAAAAACAGCGTAAGCAGTACGAAGAACAGGCCAAGCGTGATGAGGCTAACCGTTCGCAGGCGCAGCGTAAGGAACACGGCACAGATGCAGACCTCTCAGATCTGCCCGGCATGGGTGACGTAGAAGCGGGAGGCGGCATTGATACCGGGCTTACGGGGCTGGGAGGCGTCACTGATGATGAACTCAAGCTTCAAAAGCGCAAGCCTTTAGGAGGCTAATCATGGGGCAGTACATTGCGGGCGGCATTTTGGGAACGCTTACCAGTTTGCTCAATTTCGGCGTTCAGCAAAAGTCTTTGAAACAGCAGTCGGAGCTTGCCGAAAAACAGTACCAGGCAAGTAAGACCGCTTATGAGCTTGAACAGCAGGAACGAGCCAAAGTCAACGGCAACCAGCCCGATCTCGAGGCTCTTCTGGATGCCAATACGGGTTCGACTCGAGCGCCGACAGACTTGACTGGAGGCCGGGTTAAGAGAAGCAAACTCTTCAATGCCGGCAGTACTTCTCTCGGGGTGACAGGCAATGTCGGCCGATCTTAAGCACCTCAGTCAGATTTTTGCCGGACTCAAGAAGGAGCGCGGTGGATGGGAAAACCTTTGGCGCGACATTCGCGACTACGAGGTGCCTGATCTTGGGTGCTTTGAGGGAGAGGCTCCGCATGACGGCGGCAAACGTTATCAGCGTCTCTATGATGCTGAGGCCGCGGAAGCTGCTGACATTATGGCGGCTGGCCTTTTGTCCGGCTTGAGTTCTCCGTCGCGGCCTTGGTTGCGTCTTACAACGATGGATCCGGATCTCGACGAATCTCCGGATGTGAAGCAGTGGTTGGAGACGAAAGTTCAACAGTTGTCAGACGAATACTTTTATGTAATTTCAATACTAGAGTTTAGCAAAGTCGTCCATAAGTTTCCTTGATTTTGTCCTAACTATATTCCTTTTGTTTATTGCTGATTACCATAATTTGCAATCTATCCATTCCAGTTTGTCGAATAGCCATAATTCAAAAAAGAACAAGATAAATGGGAGGATAATGATGAAGGTCATAGTCACTCCACTACTTTTCGAGTGTCGGTAATGATTGATAATAGCTTTTTTTCTGTCTTTACGGTAACGAAAAAATATGAAAATGTAAGGCAATAAAAGAATCAGTACTTGATAAAATATGACCGCATTGTCTCCAAAGTGATGGGTTACACTCGTGAATCCAAATGCCGGAAAAGCTACGATCATTATCCAATACTCCAGTAAAATGAATGCACCGGAGCATCTGAAGGCTTTCTTGCTCCATTGTTCACCCTTAAAATACAGATAATCGAAGAAATAATATCTGTATTTGGGAGGATGTAATCTTTGTTTTACGCGTTCGAAATAATTATCTGTTTTATTCGTACCTTTTTTCATTTAATTGATTAATAGGAATTACATATTACAACTTACTTGACGTATTTAGTAAGTCTCTCTGTTTAAAAAAGAATTGAGCCATTTTTGAGAGAATTTTTCTTGCTCACGAGTATTCGGAAATTCTTGAATCTCTGCATAATCAAATATCGTTGCGATATCTTTTTTTAATGCAGGTTTTCCAAGAGTCAGGATATATACCTTATTGGAGGTACTCATCATTCCCGATTGATGAACATTTATTATTATGGGGTGTATACCTTATTTATATCATACTTTTCCATACATTTGTTTGTTTTGGATCACTGATAATGGCTAAGCGGGGAACGCTGTAAGCGTTATCCTGCTTCGTTAGTAATTTTTTTCTGTTGTGAATTATTAAGACGTTGAACTAACATCTTCTTGAACTCTGTACTATTACATTCATTTATAAGTTCTCTATATTCAAGAGATTTTATTTCTGAATACACAGACTCTATTAAATGTAGTAATGTCCATTCTATCCCATATAAAGCAGTCGGCGGAAAGAGCTTGATTAAAATATGTGCTTCATCCAAAGTGACAGGTTTAACTATCTTGCCTAATAAGTCTGCATATTCATCAACTAATGCAGCCGTTATTCGTTCATCTGCTTCATCGGGCATTGCACCCATTAAAGCTAATTGTTCAACTTCTTTTCTCATAACAATGTTGTTACTAATGAATAAATAATCACACTCGACGAGTAGAGGTTATTTCAGTAACCGATACTATAAGGCGAGGTTACTGAATTCTATTTTCTAATTCGATATATGCTACTGACAAAGTTATGAAACTATTAATGAAAAACAATCTAGCGTCCATTTTATTTTATTTACATGACAGACATTGTGATAATATGTATATATTAGCCATTCACTGAAAAAATGACCTTTTCTTAAAAAGAGGATATTTACACAGGCACTAAAGACCGTAATTACATATCACTTATCAAGGAGAATAGAATATCTCCGTCATTTGTAAATACGAAATTCTATCTTTATGTAATTGGAAGTGTTCTTAGAGTAAAATGGTAACCATTTCCTGTTAATACTTATCATTTAGATGGATTAATTAAGGAAGGTACTCCGTTCTGTCATTTTCTATTTTATCGGTATTTATGATGAACTAGAGAAAAAACGAGCAAAACCAGCCTTTTTATAACTTCCTCACTGATGAAAAACAAGTTCATCAGTAAGGAACGGAGCGTTGGTTTTAAAGGAACACCCCGTTCCTTTAAAACCAAAGAGTACTGAATGACTAAAAAAAGATGCATATTTCACGCAGTATTATGCAGGATGAACCCGTATTCTTGCATATTATTGCACTAATTTATGCAGGATATGCTGTCGTTCATGACTTTTTGAGCAAATTCCTATTGATATAATATTAAATTTGGAACATTTAGACTGAAAGGACATTTATCTTACCAATTCCACATCTTGTCTACAAATGAGGCGTGTTCGTCTCATTTGAAAAACCAGCAATGTAGTATCCCTTATCTTCGTGTCGAAATAAAAAACAGAATAAGTCATGAAGATGAATAAAACTATGTTGTTAGGGGAAGTAGCAAACCGTTCGGGGATTCCGGCAGATGAATGCGGAGTAGTACTTAAAACTTTTGAAAGAGTCCTTTGCGAAGAACTCACACGGAAACTGTATCGTTATGGAGGATGGATATTGCTGTTGATCGGTTTGTTTGTATCAGCTTTTGCTTTCGGGCAAACATCGGAGCGGAAAGGGCGTCCGGTCCAGACCATTCGTGGGATGGTTGTTGACGGAGATTCCAAATATCCTATACCGTATGCGACAATTAGATTGTCAGATAAAGAGGGGATGGGGACGACAACCGACAGTTTGGGACGTTTCACCATTCCGCAGGTTCCCGTCGGGAGACATACGGTAGAGGCAGCGTTCATGGGATATGAACCCGGCATTTTCAGAGAAATACTGGTGACTTCCGCCAAAGAAGTCTATTTGGAAATACCTTTGAAAGAAAGCGTCAACGAACTGAGTGAAGTAGTGGTC
>OGWQ01001020.1_pt1 | contig 18160 bp, 16 predicted proteins | sample 1576091 | NCBI WGS metagenome assembly OGWQ01 (sample SAMEA3541584, study PRJEB24748) | human gut metagenome | biome: human gut; feature: human-associated habitat; material: faeces | place: China | collected 2012
GCGGGCCGTGTTCCGCTATGCGGTTGTCAATTTGCGAAAGAAATTATGCGTCACCATATCTGACTGTACGATGCGTGAGTCATAATTCCATTGGTCAGGACGATCCTGCTTACATGATCGAGAACCATCGAAATGGCTGCTATTATCTTTAATGTGCTGCCGTTAATTCCGTATCTATCTGTTTTCATTTCGTTTTCCTTTCTTTGGGTGGGCCGTCAGGGGTTCAGCCTGCTCCGCAGGCTGCCGCTGCGGCGCTTTCGCGCCTTGCGCGCTGCGCTGGCAAACGCTCACGCGTTTACTCAGCTCCGCGCCCCGACGGGTTCGAACCCATGAAAGGGCGACAAAAAAGACGGCCAACCGAAGTTGACCGTCTCAACAATCTTTGGGTGGGCCGTCAGGGGTTCGAACCCTGGACCTTGGGATTAAAAGTCCCCTGCTCTGCCAGCTGAGCTAACGGCCCGCGGGTGGCATTGTACCACGGTCTGGGACTATTCCCAACTCCATTGGCCGTTCTGGAAAATCACAACTTCACGTCCATCAGGCGTAATGCCCGTAATATCGATATCGTCCGTGCCGATCATAAAATCGACGTGCGTGCTCGAGACGTTTACGCCATGCTCCAGGAGCTCCTCCTTGGACATGTCATACCCACCCTCGATGCATTCGGGGAAACCGACACCTAGCGCGAGATGGCAGCTAGCGTTCTCATCATAGAGCGTGTCATAGAACAGAACACCACTTTCACGGATCGGCGTGTTCTTGGAGATAAGCGCGATCTCACCCAGATGAGCGGCACCTTCATCGGTGTCAATAATGCTCGCAAGCGTCGCCTTACCCACGCGGGCATCGTAGTCCACTACGCGGCCCGCCTCGAACTTAATCCAAAAATCGTCAACCTTGTTACCGTGGTGAATGAGCGGCATAGCCGAATACACGATACCGTCGGCACGCATACGATCAGGCGAGGTGAAGACTTCCTCGGTGGGAATGTTGGGGAAGAAGGGGTGCCCATCGGGCGTCTTGCCCTTGCCGCCGGCCCACTCGTGACCTTTCGTCATGCCAATCGTCAGATCGGTTCCATTTGCCGAGGTGTAATGCAGGTAGTCGAAACGATTGTCGTTCAGGAAACGCAGGTTCTTTTCGAATGCGGCGTCATGGAGTTCCCAGTCGCTCTCTGGGTCCTGGCCATCGGCGCGCGCGGTGTGCAGAATCGCATTCCACAGCTTATAGATTGCAACCTCATCGGCGTCTCCCGGGAACACCTCGTGCGCCCAAGCCACGACCGGAGCGCCGGCGATGCACCACGGATTGATGTTGTAGTCCAGTCCGCGGCGGAAGACCTTGCACTGCGTATTCCTTGCCTTAGAAGCTGCAGCAGGCTTGGCTGGATCGATGCCCTTGAGGGCCGCAGGATCCGCCCCCTCGATAAAGACAAAGCAGGCACCATCCTGGGCCAGGGAATCCAGCTGCATGCGCTTCCACTCGGGTGTCTGCTCAAAATAGCTTTTCTCGACATGCTCGTACGTGAGCCTCGTCACGGCATCATCGGCCCAAATGACCGTCACGTGGCCAGCGCCGGCGGCATAAGCCTCCGCGACCACCACGCGGGCAAAGGATGCGCACTCGACCGGAGACTGAACGACAACCTCCTGGCCGGGCTTGACGTTTACGCCCTTGCGGACAACCAAGCGCGCATAGTTTTTAATCTTGGGCTCCAGGGCCTTCATGCCCTCCAGAGCCTCTTCGACCGTCAGGGCAGCTCGAATCATGTGCCACTCCATCTATCTATAGAACAGTAAAAAGGCGCGCCGCAAAAACGACGCGCCTTATATCTTAGCGATAAGTATGTATGCAAACGCTACTTCTTCTTGGAGTCCTTCTTATCCTCCTCGGCAGCCGAGCGCTCGATAAGAGCGTTGAGCTTGTTCTCGGACATGCCCTCGGCCTGCGTGCGGTACATGTTGCGCAGGGGACGAATACGAACGAAGTCGTAGATAAAGTCACCCAGAATGATGACATAGGACAAAACGATGCCGACCATCTGGACGGGGCTGGACACCGTGCCGCCGGGAGCGAAGTAGAGCGAAGCCCAAATTGCCACGACGAGTACCATGCCGATGGCGAGCACGGCCCACCAGATACGACGGCGCTTGGTGTAGTCTTCATCCTGCTTGAGAAGGATATTCGACACCGTGTAGATGCGGTCCTCCTTGGCGCGCTGCTTAGCCTTGCGGGCGCGCTTCTCCTCTTTAGAGAGGCCCTCGAGGTTCTCGCCCTTCTCGAGCTCTTTGCGGCGAGCTTTAGACGAAGCTGGCACGACGCGGACAGAGCTCGCTGCCTGACGGGCAGGCTTAGCAGATGCGGCGGACTTGCGCGCAACCCCGGTAACCTCGTGGGATTGCGTGCGCTTGTTCGTGGCGCTACGGGTACTCACTTATGCGTTCTCCTTCATGCTTGTGAACTGGGAGCCCGTGATGATCTGGAAGGCCTCGCGATAGCGCTCGGACGTGCCATCGATGACCTCGGCGGGCAGGTGCGGGGTCTCCCCCGTCATATCCCAGTTGGCCTTGAGCCAATTGCGGACGAATTGCTTGTCGTAGCTAGGCTGGATCTTGCCCTCCTCGTAGCTGGCAGCAGGCCAGAAACGGCTGGAATCGGGCGTGAGGCACTCGTCGATCAGCGTGACCTTGCCATCAATAACTCCAAACTCGAACTTGGTGTCGGCAATGATGATGCCACGGGTCGCGGCGTACTCGGCAGCGGCCTTGTAGATCTTGAGGGAAAGGTCACGAATCTGCGTGGCGATATCCTCGCCCACGATCTCGCAGCAACGCTCGAACGAGATGTTCTCGTCGTGGTCACCAATCTCGGCCTTCGTGGACGGCGTGAACAGCGGCTCGGGAAGCTTGGAAGCCTCGGTCAGGCCCTCAGGCAGCTGGATGCCGCAGACGGTGCCGTTCTCGTCGTAGGTCTTCTTGCCCGAACCGGTCAGATAGCCGCGGACGATGCACTCGATAGGAATCGTCTGGGCCTTCTTAACCAGCATGGCGCGGCCAGCGAGGTAGTCACGATACTCAGCAAACTCCTCGGGGAAATCCGCCGGGTCGATGGAAACGAGATGGTTGGGGACGATGTCGGCAAACTTATCAAACCAGAATGCCGAGATGCGATTGAGCACCTCTCCCTTAAACGGAATCTCGTCGGGAAGAATGAAGTCGAACGCAGAAATGCGGTCGGTGGCGACCATCAGCAGGTTTTCACCGGCATCGTAGATATCACGAACCTTGCCACGGGAATCCGGACGACGCTCCATCGTTGTCACGTGAGTCACTCCTTACCAAAATACGACAGTAATGCGGGTTCTTTCCCGCACGTTTTCGCAAACTCGGAGCGGCAGGGACGAAACCCCTCCTTCACCGAATAGCGAAAAGCTAGTGCTCCATTGTAGTAGATGCCGCGTCCGCCGTGTGCTCGCGAGGCAGATGAATCGTAAAAGTCGTACCCTTTCCAAGCTCCGACTCCACGGAAATGTAGCCATGATGTCGCTCGACGATCTGTTTAGTCACGGCGAGGCCCACGCCCAGACCGCCCGCCTCACGGGCACGGCTAGCATCGGCGCGCCAAAAACGGCCGAAGATGCGCGACAAGTCATCCTTGGCAATACCGATGCCGGTATCAGAAACGGCGACGCTGACGTGTTTGCGGTCACTGAGCACCGACACCACGACCCAACCGCCCTCGGGGGTATAGCGCATGGCGTTGCTCATGAGATTGATGACGCATTGTGTGATCATGTCGGGATCGGCTTCGACGACATCGTCGTGACCTTGCGTCTCGTCAGCAAAGCGCAAGCGCAGATCGCGGTCGACAAACAGGCGCTCCTGGGCATTGACGATGGAACGCACGAAAGGAACCATGTCCACCGGCTCAAGGTTGAGCGGAGCCGTGCTGTTTTCCATGCGCGACAGGTCGAGCATCTGCTGCACCAGACGAGCCAGGCGACGCGTCTCGGAAGCAACGGTTTCCAGACGCTCGTCGTCGGTGGGATACACCCCATCCTGCATGGCTTCGACTGTCGCGAGCATGGCCATAAGCGGAGTACGAAGTTCGTGAGCCACGTCTGAGGTCAGGCGCTTCTCGTGTTTCATATCCTTCTCGAGCGAAGTGGCCATCTCATCGAAGGTCTCACCCAGCTGATCAATCTCGTCATCACCGCGCAAACCAGTACGAGCGGACAGATCGCCATCGCGAATTTGCTTGGCCGCGCTCGTAATACGATGAATCGGCTTGGTGAGCATGCGCGACACGAGCGATCCGATAACGACCGAAATGCAGATTGCAACAACCGCGGCGAGGGCCATGGCGTTAAAGGTCTTCTCCCTAAATGCAGAATCCGCCTTGGTGAGCAAGGCATCGGAGCCGATGGCCCATAGCTTTACCTGTCCGACATGCTCGCCCGAAGACGTTATGATTTCGACGTTGGCAACGCTATCGGAGTCGGTTGGAGCAGACGAGACCGGGCTATGCGATGCTTTTTTACCGCTCGAGCTGCTCGACGCCGATTCGCTCTCGCGCACATCGGCGGTCGCGCTTGCCGAAGGCCATGAGTCGTCATAGACGACAACGCCCTTCTTGTTGACGACCTGCATACTCAGGTCGTCGGATACCAAACTCGATGTCGCGACCGTGCGCAGCTCGCCCGCAGTCCAGTTGCCGTTTTCCTCATACGACGTCGCAAGCTTTTCGGCAGCAGAATTGGCGATCTCGACGATATTGGAGCGCGTGTAATCCGAAAAGACCGTGCCCCACACAACAGAGACCACGCCCACCAGCACCAATACCGTCATGAGCGATGTCAGAGCAAAAGCAAGTGCCATGCGCGAGGGATAGCTCATCGTTGGCCGTGAATCGGAACGAGGCGTGTTCCAACTAGCCTTGGAACCCGCCTCGCTCTCCTGCTTGTGCTTTTGTCCGATTTCAAAGCGCGCAGGTGTCATATGTGATTTCCCTATTTCTCGTCCGACTTATCGGTCTTGGCCGGAGCCTCGAAGCGATAGCCGACACCGTGGACGGTGTAGAGCCACTTGGGCTTCTTGGGATCATCGCCCAGCTTGGCGCGAAGGTTCTTCACGTGGCTATCGATGGTGCGCTCATAGCCCTCAAAGTCGTAGCCGAGCACCTTCTCGACCAGCTCCATGCGGTTGTAGACGCGACCGGGGTGACGGGCAAGCGTGGTGAGCAGCTTAAACTCGGAAGCCGTCAGGTCGACTTCCTTGCCCTCGACCAAAATCTTGTGGCCCGAGATATCGATGACCAGATCGCCGAAGTCGAGTACCTCGACGGCTGGCTCGTCGGCCTGATGGGCACGGCGGAACAAGGCGCGTACGCGCGCGACAAGCTCGCGCGGCGAGAACGGCTTAATCAGATAGTCGTCGGCGCCGAGCTCAAGACCGATAATACGGTCCTCGATCTCGCCCTTGGCAGTCAGCATGATGATGGGGACATCCGAGGTATCGCGAATGGTGCGGCAAACGCGCTCGCCGGGGATCTTGGGGAGCATAAGGTCGAGCACGACCAGGTCAAACTGATGCTTCTCGAACTCCTCGATCGCGGACTGGCCGTCGCCGACACCCACAACCCTGTAGCCTTCGCGCTCGAGATAGGCAGCGACGGCGTCACGGATTGCCTTCTCATCCTCGACCAGCAGAATCTTTTTTGCATCTGAAGCCATAACACGGCCCCCCTGTCTCAATCAGCTAAGAACAAGCCCATTTTAACGCACCTGAGCCCGCCGGATGCCACTATGACGCGGCAGCTCGGCGGGCGGTACTCACAATTACAACGCGTTTATTCCCCTGTTGGCGCCTTTTTAACCCCTCTAAGCTTAAAGAGAGAATAGGCGTGCGGTGACCGTCTCGGGTATACCCTGGCTGTTGCGCACCGTGGCGTACGTAAGGAATGAGTCCGATTTTCCCGCCGTAGCTGGATAATCGCCATATTCCAAAGCGCGGTCGGGCGACAACAGCGAGCCATAGGTCTTGGCAGAGGTGTCGATGAGAAAATGCGATGCCTGTACCTTAACGAGATATTTATTCTTCTTGCCGGCAGCACATGCGAGCGGCTCGCGGGACAGAAAGAGGTATGGCCCTCCCTCATTACCGATATACGTGCCCATGTTGCCCAGGCTGCCCACGTCACTATAGGTCGCCTCGATAGAAAACACGAAGGTATCGCCCATATATACGGCCTCGAAAGGCGAGACTGACGAGGGAAGGACTAGCTGGGCACGTTTGGTGTTGTTGCCATCGGTCAGATCGATTGCCGTTATGCCATAGTAGACGCCTTCGTCGTTGCGGACACGCGGCGAGATGGTCAAAATGCCGTCGCTCGCGCGCGGGGCCGATGCAAAGCGGCCCATCGATTTCCAAATTACCTCGGCCTTGGATTCATCAAGCGAGCGACGATAGCAAAACGAATCACTACTCGTTTTATTGCCGCCTGCCGAAGGCATTTTATACCAGATGACCGATGACCCGAACGCCGTAAACAGGGGCGGATCATAGTCCTTGCCACCTCGATCGAGCTCAGCCACGTCGCCAGAGAGCGAAGCGCCCGACAGATTTTGAGCGTAGAGCTTCCACGATGAATTGGCAAAGTTCATCTCAACCCACGCAAACACGCCATCGCCGGCACGGACATCGTAAAAAGCATATCCCGTGCCCTCGATAGGATCCTCGATTAATGTGGTAAGCGAGCCATCGCCCAGGTTGAGCACACCAAGCGTATTGGCATGCAGAGCAGAAGCAGGCGCCATCATCGCGGCGGCGTAGTCGCCATCGCAGTAGTACAGCAGCGTGCCCAGCGGCAGCGTCCACGACGCCGCCGGCTCAAGATCGATATCAACAGCTTCGTACTCATCAGTGATCGAGACAATCTTCGAATCGTCCTTGATAACCTGCGGCTCGCCGGCGGCATCGTCGCTGGTGCCCGTTTTTTTCGAGCAACCGGCAAGCACCGTGGCAGCGCCCGCGGCAGCACCGCCGAGCACAAAGCCACGGCGCGATATTCCATTCTTGATGTGGTCGGCGATACCCATTAGGCGATCTCGGCGCGAGCGGCCTCGATAGCGCGCGTAAGCTGATCGGCGCAAGAGGTCTTTTTCATACCGCAGGTATTACCGGCGAGAACCTCGATTACGCGATCGGCAGGAGCACCCTCGACTAACTTGGAGATTGCCTTGAGATTGCCGTCACAGCCGCCGGTAAACTCAACGCCCAGCACCTTGCTGCCATCGTCAGAGAGATTGAGGTGAATATTGCGAGAGCATACACCCTGCGGCTTGTAGTCAAAACTAATCATTGAGATCCCCTCTCAGAAAGAAATTTCAGACGTCTATTATCCCCGCCTGGGCCGACTTATTATCGCAAGCACCGATTCAACATCCTACGATGCATGGACTCGCGGGGGCAAGATTAGCAGTCCGCACCCTGTGCGTGGACCGTGCGCTTCTCCCGATACATATTGTGGTCGGCGACACGATATACATCGGCCAGCGTATTTCCAGCCGTCTCGACGGTCGCCACGCCAATCGATGCGCTGACCGTCAGGGCCTCATCGCTTACCGCGGCAAGACCGAGACGAAGATCCTGTTCCAGCCCGAGCGCAGACTCGTTGTCAGTATGGGGGCAAACCAGCAAAAACTCGTCGCCGCCAAGGCGCATCGGCAGATAATCCGCACCAGCCACCCGCCGCAGCACGGACGCCGTCCGTCGCAGCAGTTCATCCCCCATCTCGTGACCATAGATGTCGTTGGTCCGCTTGAGATAATTGCAGTCCAACATAATCACGCTCACGGGCAAGTCCTCGTTTACCAGGCTATCTCCGCGCGATTCAAGATAGTTGCGGTTGCGAAGCCCCGTCAGTTTGTCTTGATATGACAGCTCCTCGGCATGCTTGACCATCGATATGTTGTGCGTCGCCACGACGACCGACTCCAGCCGGCCTTGCTCATCGCGATGCTGGGGGACAACCTGTAGCGAGTACCAAGCGCCTCGACAATCTCGCACCTCGGCAGCCAAGTACGGTACGCCCTCCATACGTTCACGAAGCGAACTTATATCTACGAGTCCCACAACCGCTTCGCGGCTTTCGGGGCTCACGATATCCCGGCAGACCGTGTCCATAAAGTCATATGCCTCGCTGTGCTCGGCAAATATCTTCGCTATCGCCGGCGACATATTGATCCCCTCGATCTCGAGGGTGTCGAGATGCAAAAGGAAGGTCGAATCGTAGATGGCGCTTATGGCATTGATAATGCCGAGCTGTTTATCCTTTTCGACCAAATTGCGGTGGTCAACGATATTTCGAGCCAACAGCACCACGACCCAAAACGCAAGACACACCAAGACGCCGACGGCGACAAATGAAATCCTGTCAGACATGACCTCAGATTTGGGATATAGCGCAAACAGGCGGTAGTCCTTATATGCCGCACGCACGGCATACCATTCGTCTCCTCGATATTCGATGCGCGTCAGGCCGTCGTCTTTCCACTCAACTCCTACGCTGGTGAGGAGTCGGGCGAGCGACACGTCAGCATCGGCACTGTTGGATGAGACAATCTCCGCATCCTCCATAACAAGCACCGTGGGACCCTGGTGGAAGGTACTGTTCGAAAGCACGTCGGCTATGGCATATGAATAGTCGTCCGCCGTATCGGAAACAAGTGAGCGGTATGCCAGGACAACGCCGTCGCCATACGGAACAGCACAGACGGCAAAAACGACACCACGGCGCTCATCGACAGTTGAGTAGGTCACTTTGGAACCTTGATACATCGATGCGACCGGCGAACAGGCCAACTCATCTCGCCACAACATGAGCGGATCGCGACCATCGATGTCGTAGTGGGCACCATATGGCCATCGGAGTCCATGACCATCAGCCCCGAAAGGTTCTCGGCATGGACAAATTGCTCGATAAGATCGTCGTTAACCTCAACGCGATCAGAGGACAGGAACGTCACAAACGATTCGACCGCGGCGAGCAAATCGTGCGTCGCCTCGGTTTTTCTCCCCTGTTCGTAGCGGTCATATTTTTCGCAAGCGTTCTCCAAAAACACCATGGTTTCTTGGCCAAACCCAAGCGTTTTTTCGAGGCAGCGATGGGTTCCAACCGTATACAACAGGCCTAACAAGACGGCGCTGACAATAACGCTGGCAGCTATGACGTTCAGAGTCTTTCGACTCAAGCGGTGCTCATCAGTTGTCATGAATTTCCTCCTTGCCCGCCCGTCGTCGCTCCTGTCTTGTAATTGCCCACAATACGGTCAATCGTGCCATCTCGATCCATGTCGAACAGCGCGGTATTGAGATCCTTTACGACCGATCCTTCATAGCTGTCATCAAACGCGACGCCCAGGTCAACCGTCATAACATTGTCGGCAAACACACGGTAAACGCCGGGATACTGAGCAACGAGTCGGTCAAGCGACTGGACATCCGCCATCCAGCAGTCAACGTACCCTTTGACTAGAGCGGCTTTGCAGAGTTCGGCAGAGCCATATGATTTGATTTGAACGTCCGACGAGACCCCCAGATCCCCCGCAAGCAATCGGCGTTCACTCACCGAACCCGCAATCACCGCAATGGTCTTACTTCCATCGAGATGTGCCAAGGACTTGATGCCACTCGTTTTCTTGGCGGCAACCGAGACCGTCACGGTTAGATACGGCTCGGTCCAGTAATACTTATCCTCGCGATAACAGGGAGAATAGTCACACCACAGGCAATCGATATCACCGTTTTTGAGCAGCCGGTCGCGATCGTTCCAGTCAATATCGACAAACTGTGGCTTGAGCCCCGCACGCTTGCAGGCCTCGCGGGCGATGTCGATATCGATACCGGCGTAATCGCCCGTGGTATCGACATACACATAGGGGTCGTTATCCGTAACGCCGATTTTGAGCACCGGGAGATCTCTATCGGCTTCATTCGAGGAGGAAGAGCTGCTTCGAACGGTATACGTCAGGGCGCCCGCACAGACGGCAACAAGGAGTATGAGCGTAAACGAGACGATGGTGGCCCGCTTGATGCGTCTGGGCACGTGCCCCCTTTCATCGAAACAGCAGTCGGAGTTCATTTTATTACCCGGGCGCATATGCGACAGCAAAAAAAGCGCCTCGCCCAAGACGGGCAAGGCGCCAAAGGTTGAAATGCATCCGCAAGCGGTCGAATTAGGTTAACCCTACTCGAAGCTCAGCTGCTCCAGGCGATCGAAGACCGTATCGATGCGGGTGAGGAAGTCCCACGGATCAAAAATCTCGTCGAGCTTCTCCTGACTGACGGTGCAGCGCGGATCGGCCTCGAGACGCTCCTTAAAGGTGGGGCCAGAGACACAATCCTGCACCTCGTGCCAGGTGGCCATGGCGTTCTCCTGCACAATGGCGTACGCATCCTCGCGGGTGATACCCGTATCGACGAGGGCAAGCAGGACCTTGGAGGAGAAGATGAGGCCGCGGGTCTTGTTGAGATTGGCCATCATGCGGGCCGGATACAGCTGCAGGCCGTCGATAACGCGAATGAGGCACTGGAACATATGGTCAAGCGCGATGAAGCTATCGGCCTGGGCGACACGCTCGGCGGAAGAGTGCGAAATGTCGCGCTCGTGCCACAGGGCGACGTTGTCGAAGGCGACCTGGGCGTTGGACTTCACGACGCGCGACAGACCGCAGACCTTCTCCATGGTGATGGGGTTGCGCTTGTGCGGCATGGCGGAGCTGCCCTTTTGGCCCTTGCGGAAGGGCTCCTCGGCCTCGAGTGTATCGGTCTTCTGCAGGTTGCGGACCTCGGTCGCGATGCGCTCGCAGGTGGCCGCTGTAGTGGCAAGCACGCCGGCAAGATAGGCGTGGTGATCGCGGCTGATGACCTGCGTGGACAGCGGGTCGTGAACCAGACCCAGGTGCTCACAGACGTACTCCTCGACGAACGGCTCGATGGAGCTGTAGGTGCCGACGGCACCGGAGATGGCACCGAAGGCAACGTTCTTGCGAGCATCCTCAAGACGATCAAGGTCGCGCTTGAGTTCCCATGCCCAAGAACCAAACTTCATGCCGAAGGTCATCGGCTCAGCATGGATGCCATGGGTGCGTCCGGCGCAGAGCGTATTGCGCTCCTCGAAGGCGCGGCGCTTGCAGATCACGCCGAGCTTCTTGACGTCCTCGATAATCAGGTCACACGCCTGAGTAAGCTGATAGCACAGAGCAGTATCACCCAGGTCGGAGCTGGTCATACCGTAGTGAACCCAGCGACTAGGCTTGGGCTCGCCCTCGGGAACATCGGCGTCGATATATTCCTTCATGTTGGTCAGGAAGGCGATGACATCGTGGCGCGTGACCTCCTCGATCTCATCGACCTTCGCCTTCTCAAAGTTGGCATGGTCGCGGATCCACTGGGCTTCGTCTTTAGAAATGCCGATCTTGCCGAGCTCCGCCTGGGCCTCGCAGGCCAGAACCTCGATCTCCTGCCAAATGGCATACTTGTTCTCGAGGGAGAAGATATGTCCCATCTCCGGGCGGGTATAGCGATCGATCATAGCGGCTCCTTTTTGGTTATTGGCACGTTGGTCGTAACTCAACCATTGTACCGTGCGCGGGTGCGAGTATGGGCAGCAGGCATTAACCTAACATTTTGGAATTGGAGCGGGCATGGGGACATCCGCGTATTTGCTTCGCAAATCCGCACCGGCTGCGGTCGATCTCCTCGGATTCACGGAGACGATGGGGGAGACTTTGTTGAATTGGCCGTCCCAAGGTCTCCCGCGCTCGATGGAGCGGGCAACGGGACGTCCGCGTATTTGCTTCGCAAATCCGCACCGGCTGCGGTCGCCTATCGGCGCCCTTGCCTGCTCGCTATAAACGCTTCGCGTTTATTTAACGCTCGCACCCTGTCGGGTTCGAGTCCCGGCGCTTTGTTGAAAAAAGCACGGCACCGAAACGGTGTCGTGCTTTTACTTTTTTGGAGCGGGCAACGGGACTCGAACCCGCGAGTGTCAGCTTGGGAAGCTGATGCCTTACCACTTGGCGATGCCCGCATATGTGGGGGATAGTATAACGCGGTTGTCTTGTTCGATACAAGGGTGGCGATGCTTGTTTTAGCTGTGGAGATTCGTTTGAAAATCGCGTCAATTGTGGAGACGAGGACCTTTGACTTCCTGTTCACCTTATCTTCTACCTGCGCTTTTGCTTGATTGTTGTATTTGAGCTCAATTTGTCAGGAATTGGGCAAGCTTTTGGTCAGGCTCCGGTACTTACCCGCATGAAGCTCGGGGGTAGCCTCATCCTACGCGTCGCAGCCTCCCCGTGCGGCGCACGAGGGATAAGGAGCAGCCATGTCCAACGCACCCACGCACTCTGTCCACAGCGCAATCGCAACAGGTCCGCTGCTCCTGCTCCTCTTCACGCTTTTCGGCTGCCTGGCACCGGGAGCCGCATTTGCCGTCGATGGCTACGACCAGCTCGGCTTCCGCACTATCAGCGATGATTGTGGGCCCTTCTTTATCGGCAAGTATGAAGCTCAAGACGCCTCGATTGCCTACTGCATGAACCAGGAGCGTCCCGGCCCCACCAAGCCGGGCGGCCCATGGCTCAACTTTGATCAAGGCTGGGTGTGGCTCGACGACGAGTTCGCAGCAATCGTTTGTCACGGATATCCTACCGCCACGTCGTTTGGCGGTTACCATCTTTCACCCGATCGCGCCCGCGCCGCCACCCAACTCGCCGTATGGATGCTCAACGGCACTACCCATGTCGACGGCAGATACTCCTACACGACCGCTCAGGGCAAAACCAAGAGTGGGCACTTTACCGCCGACAATGAAGTCGTGGCGGCTGCGCGGTGGCTCCACGACAACGCAAAATCAGGAAGCATCAAAGCCGCTCCGCACCGCGCGCGGCGCTATTTAGGAACCGTATCGGGCGGCAGCAAACGTCAAGACATGCTCTATGTACTGCCGGCGGTCTCTGTTTCCTTCCAAAAGCAGTCTGCGAACACCGTTATTACCAGCGGAAACAATACCTATCAGTTTGACGGGGCAACATTCGATGTTTTTGAGAGCGCCAGCGACGCACGTGTCGGCACCATCCAGATGGACGGCAACGGTCGAGCACAGGCAACACTTCTGCCCAATACGGCATACTACCTAGTTGAAACGAAGGCGCCGGCCGGCTATGTCCCTCGTCGTGATCGCATCGCCTTTACCACGGGGAATGACGGTGGACAGGTCGACATTGAAGAACAGCCCGGCACCATCAACCTGCGTATCGTAAAACTCGATGCCGCGACGAATGCCGGCCCCCAGGTGGGATCTTCACTCGCGGGAGCAGAGTTCACGTGTGTGTCGCAATCAACCCCTGGATGGGCGCAAATCCTCACGACCGACGAAAGCGGTCGGGCCACCCTCGCCGATGTCCCCCTGGGAACCTTTACCATCTATGAATCGAAGGCGCCCGAGGGCTATTTGCCCTCCGGTGACAGTTGGTCTTACACCGTTGGAGCCGACCAACTCGGCGATTCAGGCGTGGTCGAGATCGAATCTCGCGTTTCCGATATCCCCATTGCGTTTGACCTTGAGATTTCAAAATTCAAGGACTACGGCAATAGCGATCAATCCGGCCTGGAGCAGCCGGCAGGAGATGTTGTCTTTGAGGTTGTCAGTAACAGCTCTCAGCAGGTTGTTGGCACACTGACCACAAACATCTATGGCTTTGCCTCCACCAAAGATCAGCCCGAAGCATGGTTTGGCGCAGGCAAGCGACCCGCCGGTGTCCACGGAGCCATCCCATACGACCGCGCCGGCTACACCGTTCGTGAGGTTCCGGAAACCGTCCCAGAGGGTTTTAAACGTGCAGGGGAATGGACCGTCGAGGCCAATCAGATTTCCGACGGCGCCGAGCTTCAATATATCGTGGACAACCACGCTCTGTCGACGCATCTCCAGATTGTAAAACGCGATGCCCAAACAGGCGCTTCTGTTCCCCTAGCCGGATTCACCTTCCAACTCCTCGACAGCAATCACAAACCTGTCTCACAAACTTGCTGGCATCCAGCACATAACGTAATGGACACCTTTACGACTGACGCGACCGGGACCGTCACACTGCCCGAATCGCTCGTGCCGGGCACCTATTATGTACGCGAAACCTCGGCCAAAGAGCCCTATCTTGTCGGCAAAGAGATCGAGGTAAACATACCCGCCGACATGAACCTAACGCCCGTTGCAATCGCCTCGTATTATGACCACGCCGCGACCGGAAACATCAGGATCGTTAAAACCGATGTCGTAGACGGCAGCAGCCTCGCGGGCGCCATCTTTGAGATCCGTGCCTCGGGTGATATCGTGCGCCCCGACGGTAGCATTGCCGCGCTCGACGGTGAGACTGTCGCTACCGTCACAACGGATGAAACTGGAGAAGCACGCGCGGACGACCTCCCGCTGGGATCTGGCACCGCACGCTACGAGGTTGTCGAGACTCAAGCGCCGGCAGGCTTCTTACTCGACCGGACGCCCCATATCGTAGACCTCGCTTATGCCGACCAGAAAACACCCGTTGTAGAAGCACGGCTTAACGTATCCGACAATTACACCAAGGTTGATATCTCCAAGGTCGATGCAAGCGGAGAGCAGGAAGTGAAAGGCGCACAACTCACCTTATATGGTCCCGATAAAACCGAAATAGACTCCTGGACCTCATCCGACAAGCCGCACCGCGTCGAACATCTTGCACCCGGCACCTACTCGTTGCGCGAAATGATGTCTCCGCGGACCTATGACCTTGCCGAGGAGATAACGTTTGAAATAAAGGATACGGGAGAAGTCCAATCCGTCGCGATGAAGGATGCGCCCATCGAGATCAAAGGACAGGTCGACAAGCGTCAGGAGCTTGTCCAACCTATCGGGAAGGGTCTGCTGGCCAACGGCGATGGTAAAAATCGCGCCGCAACGCAAACCAATACGGACGGTCTTTTCTCCTATACCATCGACGCTCGAAACGATTCAGCTACCTGGGTTGATGAGTTCACAATTACCGATGATCTTGAGTGTGCCGAGGACGATACGGCGAGATTCGTCTCAATCGAAACCCCCGTCGCCATCGGCGACCTCAACGGTCTGTGCAACGTGTGGTATCGCACGACGCCGTTGGACTCGACAGACGTCGATGAGCCGGCAAACGCGGCGCCTGACGATGGGCACGAAAATCCTTGGCTTGAGTCCGACGAAGTAAAAGAGAGTCTGGGTGAAGATTGCCGCCTCGTCGATTACGACGGCTGGCACCTCTGGAAGGCGGATGTCTCGACCACGGAATCCGCCACACTCGAGGCGAAAGAACTCGACCTTGCATCCAATACCGTCGTAACGGGCATTCGCATTGAATACGGTGCGGTAGCCGCCGACTTTACGACTCGAAGCGATACGGATTCTTGGACCCGCGATGATCTCAAAGATGAGCACGACGACCTTGACGATGCCAAAGCAATCCTTGGCACAGATGCTCGGAGCGCAGTCGTGCACATGCAGGCAACGTCGGCTTACACACCCCAAACTGCACTCACCAACAGCGCACGCGTCGATCTTTGCCGCAACGGCGGCGGCGATAAACTTGAGTCACATGACGAGGACCGTGTCATTCAACGCTGTACCCTACCGCAGGACCTACCGGCAACAGGATCAGCCCCCATCGCCGCTAGCATCACCGCGCTCCTGACCTCGGGTGCCGCAGCCCTATGGTTCGCTCGCCTTAGGTCAATCCCAAAGAACCGCTAGCGCGATGAAAAAGCGGGCGAGCCAGTCCCCCGGCTCGCCCGCTTTCAATCATTTAAATCGCCGCATCTACTCTGCAGACGAAGATCCACCATCAACGATTGCCTGCTCGGACTCAGGAATCCCATCGGCGCCCGTGCTCTGTTCTTGCTCCACCTCTTCGCTGATTGCGGAGGCGGGGGTCGAGCCCTTCGCGCCCACGATGTAGGCAGCTCCAAACCCTAACGCAATGGCAATCAAGGTCAAAATCACGTAGACAGGCCAATGGCGCTTAATATACGAAAACACGTTGACTCCTTAGAGCTCCGTCTACGAACGGCGGATAACCTCGGTCACGACCTCGGATACCGTGGCAATGTTCGTCGGGTTGACATTGTGGGGCAGGTCGTCCTCGGTACGAGCACAAGCCAGGCGCGTGCCGTCCACGCCGGCGATGGTGAGGGCTCGGCGGCTCGCCTCGAGCGCGGCATAGGCATCGGTCTTGGCATAGGGCATCTCGAGCGCGCCACAATCGACATGGAACGACTTGCACACCTTGCTGACCAGGTTCATGATGCGGCGATCGCCCTTGAGCAGCTGCTGTTCGCCCTCAACCGTCACCACCGAAAGCCTACCGGCGCCGACGGATTCAAGATTGATGAAGAATACGCCGCGGAGCTTATCGCGATGCGAAGCCAAGAAGGCCTTCATACCGGCGCCATCACAATCCGAGGCGCCCGTTGCCACAAACCAGATATCGTGACCGAGCAGCTCATCGTCACCCATAGAGGCGACAGCCGAGAGCATATCTTCGGAAGAAGCGCCGTCGGAAGACGTAGCGCCGCCCTTCCAGCCATCGTTATCGTCCTCGAAATTATCCCACGAACCGATGCCGCGACCGGACTTCTTGGCATCGTAATCGTCTTCGACGCCCAGCCAGTCACTCATGCTGTCCTGTTCGTTTTTCTTTTTACGACCGAACAGGCCGCCCAGGCCGCGCTTGCGAGACTTGGGTGCCGCAGGGGCGGGAGCCGAAATGGTCTCGATCGGCTGTGCGCCCGACGCAACGGGCATAGGAGGCGCAACGGGTGCCGATGTGGGTTCGGGACCCTGGGCGGTAGCAAAGGGGTCGTTGACCTGTGCGGAGGGATCGGGAAGGTCGAACAGCGACGTGCGAGACGCAACGTTTGTCTGCTTCATCGACGGCAGCGACGGATCGGGGACCGAAGCCAGCGGAGACGAGGAGGGTGCAGGCGACGGTGCCGACGCCGGATCGGGAACATTCATCTGCGGACGCGGCGATGCTTGGGAGGAAATCTGGGCCATAAGGGAATCGACCGTTTCGTCCTGAGTGGGAGCGACATTGGCAACCGTGGCACCGGAACCACTCGGGGTCGGCATGGTGAAAATCTGCGTGGAGTAAGGCCTCGACTCATCCGTCTCGGGAGTCTCGGAAACCGCAGGCACTTCCTCCTGCTCGACCTCGGTTGAATCACCTTGATCGGCTGCCGCGTATTGCTCTTCGTCAGAGTTGGCCTCGACGGACTCGTCCTTGGCAGCATCCTGAATTTCGGCAGCATCAATGGGCTCGTCATCGTCTGCCGCGTCGCCCTGCTCATCGGAAACAGGAAGGGGCTCGGCAATCGCGGTGCCTTGCTTTTCAAACGTTATCGTGGAATCGAACTGCGCGGCATCAAACGACATGGTGCTATCGACATGCTGCTGAGCCTCGAAAGACGTCGTCGCCTCAGCAACATCCGCGGACGCCGGTTGCTGGGACTCAAAGGACGTCGTAGCTTCGGCAGCGTCGACGGGCACGGACTGCATAGCCTCGTTCTGCTCGAACTCTTGCGCCGCGCGCTCACGTGCCGCCTCGGCTGCCTGCTGCTGAGCGATAGCCTCCTGCTCGGCAGCCTCGCGTGCGGCAGCGCGCTTCTCCTCGAAATCGTCGACAAATTTCTTGCCCTTTGCAAGCGCACCCTTAAAGAAGTTAGAAGCACTGGTGCCAATCGAAGAGAACGCGGATGCAATATCGGCATGGGGCGTTGCCGCGGGAATCTCGGCCGAGAAATCAGTATCGCTCTCGTAAGACACGCGCCTCGGCTGTTCAACGTAATCGTCGTCAGACTCGTCCGCAACGTCTTGCGCCGGCGCGGCGGGGGCCAAAATGTCCAGTCCTGCCGCGGGATCGATCGCGGACACTGCCTCGAGCTCGGCAACGGCAGCGGTAACCGCGGCAGACTCATCATCCACGGTGACGGCGGGCGCAGGTGCAGTCACGACGGGGGCAGGCTCGGGCTCAAACGTCGGTAGAGTAGCGCCCAAACATACAGCCCACGGCATAGCTGAGCAGGCTCTTGATGTC
>OGWQ01001025.1_pt1 | contig 18050 bp, 7 predicted proteins | sample 1576091 | NCBI WGS metagenome assembly OGWQ01 (sample SAMEA3541584, study PRJEB24748) | human gut metagenome | biome: human gut; feature: human-associated habitat; material: faeces | place: China | collected 2012
CTAATAGAGAAACAGACTAGTAAAGTATGCGAGGAGACAGAGAAATTAGATCAGTTTCTTTTTCTTCCGGTAGTTCTCGCGAAACTCCTTCGGAGAACAATCTTTTTTCTTCTTAAAGATACGATTAAAATTAGACAGGTTATTGAATCCGCACTCATAACAGATTTCTGCGATAGACATCGTAGAATCTACCAGCAACCGCGAAGCGAATCCCAGTCGGATATCAATAATATAATCGGAAAGGTTCTTCCCCGTACGCAACTTAAAGAAACGGCTGAATGACACATCAGTCATCCCGACCATGCTTGCCAACTGTCCCAATCGGATTTCTTCCTGATAATGGAGATTGATATATTCCTGCACCTTCTGTACCCGGCGGCTATCGGAATGAACATCAATCTTGGCAAAAGAAGAACTGGACAGTGTCCGGGCCTCTTCCTCAAAGAGAGAAAGTTCATACAGGATCGTCATAAACTTGATCACCGCATAGAACCCTTGTTTCTCGGAAGCAAGCGTATCCAGCAACGGATATATCTTAAGTATGGCGGACATCGGGAAACAAAGTCCTTTCTGAGCTTTATCCAGCATCCGGCGGATAGAGTCGAACTGGTTCTTATTGATAAAGCTCTTGAAGAACAGGTCGGAAGAGAATTGGATGGTGATCTCCCGTATCTCTTTGGAGCGGCATTCATTCTGTTCCCATACGTGTTCCAAGTCTTTGCCCGTAATCAGAACCAGATCATAATCTCCTATCACTTCGGAGGAATCTCCCACTACACGCCTGACTCCGGCGGCCTTTTCCGTAAAGTTCAGTTCAAATTCAGAATGGTTATGAATCGGATAGGTAAACTCCGTCTTATAACGTTCTGCAATATAGAAACAGTCTTTGTCGGACAAAGGTGTAATTTCACGGATAATCTGATTGGGTATAGGTGTGTTCATAATCAATAATGGTTAACAGTATGTATCGTTCTTAAAATATATAGTATTCTATCTTTTAAATCAGTGTTCTATCTTCACTCCTATCCGTCGCAGGTCTTCACCCGACGGATTCTGAAAGACGCGCAGGCCGAACTCCGGAATGATGGCAAGTACATGGTCGAACACGTCTGCCTGTATGCCTTCGTAAGCAACCCATACTTTGTTGGCAGAAAAGAAATAAAGTTCCAGCGGAATGCCGGTTTCTGTAGGCTGAAGCTGGCGTACCATACAGGTCATATCCTGATTAACAGTGGGCAGGCTTCGCAAATAATTGGTCAGATAGGCACGAAAAACTCCCAGATTGGTCTGCCTCCGCCCGTTCACCAACACGGAATTATCAATATCATGCTCCTTATTATATTCTTCTACCACTTTCTCCGTTTCATCTACGTAATTTGCCAGCAACTGTATCTTGCGATATTTTTCCAGCATTTCGGGAGTACAAAAGCGCACGCTTGTCATATCGATATTAATGGAACGCTTCACCCGGCGTCCGCCGGACTCCTGCATTCCCTGCCAGTTCTGAAAAGAATCGCTGATCAGCAGGTAAGGAGGAATGGTCGTAATCGTATTATCGAAATTACGCACCTTCACGGTATTCAGCGTTACTTCTATCACTGTACCGTCCGCACCATATTTCGGCATGGTGATCCAGTCGCCCACCTTCAGCATATTGTTGGCAGAAAGCTGAATACCGGATACAAATCCCATAATGCTGTCTTTGAAAACCAACATCAGAATAGCGGCAGACGCTCCCAATCCGGTCAGCAAGACCATCGGGCTCTGATTGATCAGAATGCTTATAATAATGATGGCTCCTATAAAGAAAAGAATCACTTGCGCCGTCTGCAAAAGTCCTTTCAACGGTTTGTCCCGATACTGCTCCCGCTCACTGTAGACTTGATAGACAGCCGTAAACAAAGCGCTGATGAAACGAAGAAAAACGGCAATGATATATATCAGACAGAGACGCCTCAGAAAATCGAGCAAATCAGAATCCGCATGCTCGGGGAATGCGATAGGAATGGCGATATAAATCAGGATAGGCGCTACCATCCGGCTGACATTCACCATCACTTTATGGTTGAATACAATGTCGTCCCAGGTAGCTTTGGTCTGCTTCACCAACTTGGCTACCACCCGTAAAATGATTTTACGGCAGATTATGTTAGCCAACAAGGCTATTCCGATAATAAACAGCAATACGATCAGATTATCTATTTTGTCCGCCCATACTTCATCCACACCTGCCGAGAGCAACGTACGGTTGACCTCCTGCATCACGACATTGCCAACATTCTCCGTATCTCCATTTGCCAATGCCACACTCACTGTATCAATCACTTCTTTCATAAAATAGTATCTCTTTTAGTTTATTCCCTTATTAGTTAGTTCCCTTTTATTCATTCTCCTTTGGCCAGATATTCCTGAATGTCCTGCCTCAGCCAGTCGTAGTGGAAGAGTCGCTTATAGGCGACGTTCTTCTTCAACATGATTTCGACATTCACCTGGCTGTTCTGATAACAAGTCAATTCATTCCTGAATTGTTCATTATGTTCCGCCAGTCGTTTAATTTCCTGTTCCCGTTCCCGGCGCAGGGCGGTACAGACGGGAATCAGAAGTTTCATCACGACATTATCCATCACGTGATGTCCCTGCATATATAAATAGGTGGTTTCGGGGACGAGTCCCAGTTCCTTTAATTCCGACCGCAATCCGTTCACTTGGTTGACAGAACCGGGGAAGCGTTTTTTCAGTTCAGCAAGTTTCTGATTAACTCGGTGTTGCAGTGCTTCCAGACTGTGTTCCGGATGTTTCAGACTGATCTCCCTCAAGGCAGTATAAGTATGGAAGTCGTACATCGGGAAAGTATACGTATCCCGTTGACGATAAAACCACACGTTCCACAGGAAAAGCGGGTATACGATTTCCGAATACCGTTTCAGATAAGCGTTGAAATCCAGTATAAAACGGTCGTTCAATGTGGCCTGCACACATACTTCGTGAAGACTTTCGGCAAAGCAGTGATAGTTTTCGATAGCGTATGTGTAGGTTTGGAATATGTACTTGTTCCGGTTGATCTTTCGGGAAGTGTTCGTGGCTCCCTGCAACAGGAAATCATAGTCACTGTCGACACAGGCAATCAGACTTCTGCCCAGTTCGGCGGTATTCAGCGTGTTCATGAGTACCATCTTCTTCCCCTTTGCCAATGAGGTGGCCGAAGGGAGCATCACTTGAAAATAATGCTCGTCATCTTCAAACTCTTCGAGTAATGTGCGCCAGAAAGCAACATCATCATAGCTCTCTACGTAAGCAATGATGCGCCGGCGAGCCTTTTTGGAATACAGCTTGTGGGCAGCATTGAAGTAAGAAGAAGTCAGATTATCGCGTAGTGAAGTTGCCATGTAGAAGTTGTCATTAACAATTAATAGTCGGGGGGAGTCTGAATCCGTCCGCTTCGGTGGAAATATCGCTCACCTCTGTCACTGCATCTAGCCAGCCCTCCATGATGACGGCAGGCGAATGGGTGGTCAGAATGATTTGCACATTGGGATTCAGTTCTCGGATCATTGAAATCAGTTTCTGTTGCCATTCGATGTGCAGGGAGGCTTCCGGTTCGTCCATGAAAAGGACACAGTGGCTGTTGTCCTGCACGAGCACTGTCAGCAGAATCACGAGCATTTGCTTTTCACCGGACGAGAGTTTGTATGGAAACAGCAATTCTCCGTCCTGATAGAAGGCTATGTCATTCCGACGGCGGTCTATCTTTTTGCGGGTGTAGCTGAAAAGTTCGTCAATCATATCCTGAAAACGACGTTTGGCAAGGGAGAGGGTGGCGGCTTTGCTGCGCTGTTCCTCGTCATTGCTGGAAAGCATTTCGATCATCTTATTGCCGATATTGACCTGATAATCGAGATAGCGGCGCTGCAACAGATACAGTTGCCAGTCCAGTTCGGACTTCACGTTCTTGTCTGCCATGCGTGCCGTGAAGTCACCCATAATCAAGGGGCGGTCGTAGCTGCGGATCACATCGTATGGGATATAAGTCGCTGCGGGATTATCAAAGAAGAGGTGTACTCCGTTCTTTGCGTCGCTTTTCATTTCACCGGAGAGCTGTATGTCGCCGGAAAGCTGTTCGAGGTATCCCACCGAACGGTTCAGAATAGTGGTCTTTCCCACTCCGTTGATGCCGGAAAGGATATTCACATCCGGACGCAAATCCCATTGTATATTAAAGCGGGCCCAGAGTCCTTTGATCTCGATCCGCCGGATATAGTCTGCCTGTTGTTCCATAATATTCAATTTTAATCAAGGCAAATATAAACAAATCATGCGACAAATTGGTTACCTTTGCAGCAGTTTTCAATAAAGGTAACAATTAAAAGGTATACACAGACTTATGGGCAATAACAAGAATCTGCACGGACATCTGTTTGCACTCACGGCAAACGTTATGTGGGGACTGATGTCTCCTATCGGCAAATCGGCACTTCAAGAGTTTTCAGCTATCTCCGTCACCACGTTTCGTATGGTAGGTGCGGCAGCGGCATTCTGGATACTTTCCATCTTCTGCAAACAGGAGCATGTGGACCACCGCGATATGCTGAAGATTTTCTTTGCTTCCCTCTTTGCTCTGGTTTTCAATCAGGGGATATTTATCTTCGGGCTTTCGATGACTTCGCCTATCGATGCTTCTATCGTAACGACTACTCTGCCGATAGTTACCATGATTGTGGCAGCCATCTATCTGAAAGAGCCGATTACGAACAAGAAAGTACTGGGTATTTTCGTGGGGGCTATGGGAGCGCTTATCCTTATTATGAGCAGTCAGGCAGCGAGTAGTGGTAACGGAAGTCTGATCGGCGACTTGCTTTGTCTGGTTGCGCAAATCAGTTTCTCCATCTATCTGACGGTGTTCAAGGGGCTGTCTCAGCGATATTCGGCAGTAACCATCAATAAATGGATGTTTATCTATGCTTCGATGTGTTATATTCCTTTCTCTTATCAAGATATTTCGGTCATTCAATGGACCAGCATTCCAATGGTTGCCATTTTGCAGGTATTGTATGTCGTACTGGGAGGAAGTTTCCTTGCTTATCTCTGCATCATGACAGCTCAGAAGTTACTTCGCCCTACAGTGGTAAGTATGTATAACTATATGCAGCCGATTGTGGCTACGATTGCAGCAATCCTCATGGGAATCGGGAGCTTCGGCTGGGAAAAAGGAATCGCCATTACACTTGTGTTTCTGGGTGTGTATATTGTGACGCAGAGTAAGTCTAAGGCGGATTTTGAGAAGGCGGGAAAGGAGTTGTAGGAGTTCCCTCATTCCGATTAAAATAAAGAAAAGCATCAATGGGGATGTGTCGAAACCCTCATAAATTTAGAAGGGGGGACACATTCCCATTGATACTTTTCTTCTATAGATTCAGCTATCTTTAGTTAGCCAGAATCGTTATCTCCGCACCGGACGCAAAATCCTGTCCGTTCTGTTCGCTTAAAGCCGTGAAACGGATATAACGTGCCTTCACCGGTTTGTCAAACAAGACTCTCTTTTCTTTGGAGTCCCTTGCGAACGTTCCTTTATTAACAGGCTCTCCCCATTCTTTTCCATCCATGCTGACCTGAATAGAGTAATCCTTGATATTACCGTTTCCTCCATTCTGTCGCGGCAGATAAGTAAAGCCTTTGATTTCTTTGACCTCACCGGCATCCAGATCTACCCAATGCGGGTATTTGGCAACTGTCACCGAATACATGGTATGCCAGATGGTATTCGGATCACCATCAGTCAGATGAGAAGCATCGCCTTCACCCGATTCCTGACTACTGGCGTATACGACTTGCGTCTGAATGCTTTCTATTTTCTCAAACTTCATCGTGCTGCTGATATCCTTACTATCCTTATACCATGCCTTGATCGTACCTCCGTTACGCATAGGGACAGGCTCTGTGTATTCCTGCACTTTCTTACTTCCGTCAATGCTATAACAAATGACAGCATCTTTCTTTGCCGAAGTCAATTCGACCATTCCGGCAGGGGTACGTGTGATAGACAGAGGAAGATCTCCCGCAGGGGCAACATTGGCAACGACACTCAGTTCCTTACCGGCAGGACGAATGATGAAGCCCATACTGTGCTGATTGGCAAACACACGGTCGTGTACGAGAGGACCTCCCTGGCCACAACTGTTACCACCCAGACCGGTCACTGCACAATCCAAATGCAGATAGGTATCGCCTGCCTTCGGCAACTGATAAGGATGGGAAGCCAAAATCAAGTCGAGAGCCGAGTACTGAAGTGCCGAAGCCGAAAGACGGTCGGTAGCTACGAAGACAGCTCCATTCCCTGCCTGATTGGTCAATGCACACCAGCGAACATCTTCGTGATTGCCCATATCCTGAGGTTTTGGGAAGTTTACGAACTCACCTGCTACGCTATTCGTATACTGTTCGATAAACTGTCCGCTCTTACGGTCGGCATAGTTATCTATCGGTCCGCGTCCATAGTAAGTGAAGTTACTGTATTGTTGGGGAACTTTCATCACATAACCCAAACGTGGCAGAACCAAACTCGAACGATTGGAAGTAATGCTGGACTGCAATTCGATAGAACCGTCCGGATACACTGTCCATATCTGGTTAGTGACAAATTTAAAGTCATTGCTACCGAATTTTCTGTCGGTCAGTTCTTCGATGCTATTCTTACCGGAGCTTGTACCACCCTTAATGCGTGCGGCATTCGGTGCCTGAGATTCTACCGTAAAACTCAATACCAAAGTGCCATTGCCTTTATTCAGTACTTTATATTCAGTTGCTTTATGAATCAGATTGTGCAAACCATGTTCGAACCAGGGGGCATAGAACCAGTTATCATTGTTTGTAAAAGCACGGAGAGCATCGAGCTTCGGACCGTTGCCATCGGCGATAACAGTCTCGTTGCCATACTTCAGACTGTAGATACTTCCGGTTTGCGGGTCAAATATGGCTTCAAAATCAGCTCCCTTTATAAGGATGCGCTTCGTATCCTTGTCCAGTACGAATCCATCCTGTTTTGCTGCACCGGCAGTTACTTCACTGATGGACGGGCGGTCCGTAGCCTCCTTTATCAAAATCTGTTCCTCTGCCATCGGAAAGCCTTTGGCAGCCCAAGGTCTTTGATCTTTCAGTATAAACTGTAGTTTCATAAAGTACTCAGCATCTTTCTTAAGAGAGGCATGATCATACGGCAGAGTGATCTGTGCACGTTGGCGTGGAGCTATATTGATATCCATCGGTTTACCGGTCATTATCGGTTTACCGTCTTCATAAAGCGAATATACCAACTGGTAATCTTCCGCCAAGTTCTTAAAGTAGTACTTATTGAAGATCTCAAATACACCCTTTTCTGTATCTATTGCCTTTACGCCGATGTGCTGATATACCTTTTTCACTTCATAGTACTGAGGCTTCGGTTCAAGGTCACCAAACACGATGCCGTTCATTACAAACTGACCATCATTGGGAGTATCGCCAAAGTCTCCGCCGTAAGCCAGATAACGGACACCTGTCTTCGGGTCATAATTGTACATAGACTGGTCTACCCAATCCCAAATGGCACCTCCACAGAAGAAATTGGTCGACTCCATAGCTTCCCAGTAATCTATCAGATTACCGCAGGCATTCCCCATTGAATGGGCATATTCGGATATATGGAACGGATACTTGATATCATATTTCCCCTGCACGGCCCCACGTACCCAGCCGATAGACGGATATTGGTTGGAACCCATATCTACAATGTCATTATTACGCTCATATTGCACAGGACGGGAAGTATCAAACTTCTTCAAAGCATCATAAGCCGCCACAAAGTTCTTGCCCGGTCCGGCTTCATTGCCCAACGACCAGATAACGATAGAAGGATTGTTGACATTGGCACGCACCATTTCCATCACACGTGCCACGTGCGCATTTTTCCATTCCACCGGATGAGAGAGGGAGGCAGCACCATAATAATATTCGTGCGATTCTATATTCGCCTCATCTTCGAGATAAATACCGTATTTGTTGCACAGGAAATACCAATACGGATCATCCGGATAATGTGAATTACGTACATGATTGATGTTGGCACACTTCATCAGCATAATCTCTTTTTCCATCATCTCACGGGTAATGGCGTGCCCTACTCCCGGATTGGATTCGTGGCGGTTCACTCCTTTCAGTTTGACCGTCTTTCCGTTCACATAATAATAACGTCCGGCAAGTCCAAATTCATCTTCGGAAGCAGGAGTATCCTTAATCTCCACTTTACGGAAACCGACAATGGTGGAAACCATTTCAACGGTTCTGTTCTTCTTGTCCTTCAGTTCGGCTACCAACGTATAGCGATAAGGAAATTCAGCCGACCACTTATTAGGAGCCTTTACCTTAAGAACAGTCTGAACACTACCGGTTTCATTCGGAGCGATTTTGTCGATCACAGGAGATAAGAATCCATCTACCAAGGTATTCTCATCAGAATACAGTTTGTTGGCATATAAAGAGTAATATACCTTGTAGTCTTTGATGGCTTTCTTATCCAGATTACGGATTTCGGCATTGACAGTCAGAGAACCGTCCGTATAAGTCGCATCCAAATCGGGTGTGGCAACCAAGTCACGGAAATGAACTTTGGGAACCGAGTACAAGGCAACCGTACGGAAGATGCCCGGCAGACGGAACATATCCTGCGCTTCGAGGAAGGAACCGTCCGAACTACGATACACTTCGGCGGCTACGGTGTTCTTGCCTTTCTGTAAATAGGGAGTGATATTGAAATTAGCGGTATTACGCGAATTCTTGGAAAAACCTACGTACTGACCGTTGATCCACAGATAGAAGAATGAATCGACACCATCGAAGCTGATAAAGACTTCGCGTCCGTCCCAGTCCTGCGGGATTTCGAAATCACGGCGGAAGGAACCTACTTCGTTCCGATCCTTGTAAGTAGTCCAGTTGGCAGGAGGAGTACGCATCACGCCTCCGCGCCAGTCATCCACCTTCACGCTGTGTTGGAAGATTACCGGTTGGTTGACGTAGATAGGCGTTCCGTACTTCTGGCTTCCGTCCTTTTGAATGCCATAAATATTCCAGCTTGAAGGCACGGGAATCGCATCCCATGAGCTGACATCATACTCAGTCTGATAGAAATCTTTGGGGCGGGAGTCGGGGTCGGGTGCCCAGTGAAACTTCCAGTCACCGTCAAGTGACTGCCAATACTTACTGTTTTCCGGCAATACCTTGCGGGCATTATCCAAATGCTGGAACGGAAAGAAATAAGCATGCGGCTGCTCTTTGTTGAGCGCCAGGTTTTCGGGAGATTCCCACTCTTTTCCTGTAGGAGCATTCACCGAACCATAGGTGAATCCTTCTAACGGTTGGTCTGCAAAGCTCTGTATTGACAAACTACAACACAAAAGCCCGGTTAATAAGGTTTTGTTCATCAGGTGTTAAAGTTAACAATTGGTTATTAATTAGGGTATAGTTATCGGGGGTAAATGCTCGGTCGTTTTTCTAATCCATCACTGTTTCTGCTTTATCATCGTTTTAATTCGTCAAAATAGGTATCCAGCAGGCTCTTAGCAGCGATAAACGAAGTAAGATTTCCCTGCAGCACTTGTTGTTCCTTCTCCTGAAGCATCGCTTCAATCCGAGGATTGTGATAGAAGCTATCACGGAGCTGTTCATTGATCGTTTCATACATCCAGTACTTACTCTGTTCATTACGGCGATAGTCAAAATAACCGTTCTTCTTCACGAAATCGATATATTCATACACCATGTCCCAGATTTCCTTCACGCCGATATTATAAAAACCGGAGTAAGTCAGCACCTTCGGAATCCATCCCGATTCGGGAGCCGGAAACAGATGCAGCGCATTACGGAACTGACTGGCAGCCAACTTGGCAGGTTCCAGATTATCTCCGTCGGCTTTGTTGATGACAATACCGTCCGCCATCTCCATGATTCCTCGTTTGATGCCTTGCAATTCATCTCCCGTACCTGCCAACTGAATCAGCAGGAAGAAATCTACCATAGAATGAACAGCCGTTTCGCTCTGTCCCACTCCGACGGTTTCCACAAAGATTTTATCGAATCCGGCAGCCTCACAGAGCACAATCGTTTCACGGGTCTTCCGAGCAACTCCTCCCAACGAACCTGCTGAAGGGCTGGGGCGGATAAACGATTTGGGATGTACGGAAAGTTGTTCCATACGTGTCTTGTCTCCCAGGATACTGCCTTTACTGCGCTCACTGCTAGGGTCGATAGCCAGCACCGCCAACTTACCGCCTTTTTCGAGCACATGCAGGCCGAATACGTCAATCGAGGTACTCTTTCCCGCACCGGGCACTCCACTGATACCTACACGGATGGAATTGCCGGAATAAGGCAGACATTTCTCGATCACTTCCTGGGCGACAGCCTGATGTTCGGGCTTCACGCTCTCTACCAGTGTCACAGCCTGACTGAGAATAGTGACATCGCCTTTCACAATACCTTCTACAAATTCCGCTACCGAAAGCTGACGCTTTTTGGGCTTACGTTTCAAATAAGGATTCACGGATGAGGGCTGTTCGATGCCTTTATTGACAACGAGTCCTTATTCTTCGTTATTTTCAGGATGTTCCATGGCAATAAGAGTTAGCGTTTGATATTTATTTCAACTTTCGGACGCAACGGGTCGTTTGTAATCATCAAGATACGTAAATGATGTTTCTTATTACCTACATCCCGCTTGTGGATCGTCACTTTCAACTTGGTCATTCCGTCCGGCGGAATGACCGTCTTTTTCAGTCTTACTCCTACAGAAGAGTTGAATACCTGTAGCTTGCTGATGACTAACGGGGTCTTTCCCGCATTAGCGATCAATATATCATGGCTGACTTTATTCTTCTTGATCAACGGAATACTCAGGTCAATATTCGTCTCCGAGATGTGGATGGAAGGAGCATTCAAAGAATCTTTCTCCGTCATACGCGAGAAATCGGGAAGAAGAATGGCCGAAACGGGTATCTCATTGTCTTCACTCACTTTATCACCGGAGAAACGGGACAAGTAGACAGAGGTCTGTGTCAGTCCGAAGTCCTGCAGCTGGCTGGCATCCAGTGTCAGCTTGATCGTTCCTTTTTTACCTTTCAGCAGTACTTTAGGTTCCGCTTCCATCTTCAGATAAGGAGGCAGGTGCATCAATACCGGTTCGTACGGACGGTCGGAAAGATTGGCAATGCTGAACGTCATGGACGGTTGCTGTCCGCGATAGACATCGGGGAAGGAGAACTCGTCACGGTCAATGCGGATATTGCCGATGGCATACGGAAGAAGTTTTGAATAATCTTTGATTTCCTGCACTACCTCACCGGTGAATTTCAGATAAACCAGATTCGGAGTGGCATTGCTGTATATGCCTATCGACTTGTCAAAACGTCCCAGCGCTTTCGCGTCAAAAGAGGCTTTCACAGTTCCTTTGGCACCCGGAGCAATGGGTTCCTTTGTCCAGTCGGCTACGGCACAGGCACAGGATGTCGTGACATTGGTCAGCACCAACGGCTCGTTTCCGGTATTGGTGATGGTATATTCTACTGTTACCGGCTTTTTCCATTCTATTTGTCCAAAGTTGTGCGTCTCCTTGTTAGAGGAAATACGAGGTTGGGCAACAGCCGCCAAAGTGACAGTAAGCAGAGTAAATATCAATAGTAAAGTACGTTTCATGTGATATATTTTATTTTGGTCCACAAATGTAGGAGTTTTAGATGAGTTTTTCATCACAGATTACATAGATTAACACCGTTTGAGAAAATACTTTACCCTGTGACAACTCCTGCAACGCAGTATTCATCAACAAAAAGTTCCCCACCAATGAAGGCAGCCTTCATCGGTGGGGAACACCTTCCTCATCGGTGGCGAGTGCCCTGCTCACCGGTGGGGAAGAAATCTTCTCTGTGCGTTATTTAATAATAATTGTCATCGAAGCCGAGTGCGAAGCGTATTCCGGCGCATAGGCGCATTGCATGGTTGCCAAACCTGTCTCATAGGTTCCCGCTCTGCTGATACGATAGCTATGCTCCAACACATACACTCCTTTTCCTAAATGGTCAAAGAAGAAATTGGTGGAAGCATCCTTGATGTCTATGTAATAGCCGATTCCATTACTCCAGTTGTAACCGGATACGCTGCCGATCGGTTCGAAGCAGGCGCCCCGCTGGTCTTTCAACTGTACGAAGTCCATCGGACGGTCTGCACGAATGCTCAAACGGGAAACTACTTTATCGCCTACCTGAAGAACGGTCTTTTCTGTAATAGGCTGTAGTTGGGGAGCATTGTTCACCATACATTCCACATACAGTTGCTTTTGCACATTCAGTTCTCCTCCCTGTTGTCTCACATCCTTGATGGGTGATTCATATTCCGCATAAACGGCTCCCCACGCAATGCCCGGATTTCTCTTTTCGACTTCTATCTTACGGGCGTCCACTACATTCTTCTGTGTAAACGAGCGTTTGATATAGCCCAGTCCCGGTACGGTAGTCTTGCTTGGAGAGACAGTTTCCAGCACCTCATTGGCAATGACAATACGCACGTCTCCCTGATTGTCGAGCAGGTTTACGCCTTTCATCAGTAAGGCATAGACAGCATCGGCAGTAGCTACCGGAGAATTCCACTGTTGGGTCTGTTTCTGTTTGAGCAGCCAGAGTTTCATTTCTTCTACGGTATCGTTATTTCCGCCTGTCAGTTCCAGTGCTTCCATTACGTCTACATGAGCCTGCATTTTCATTCCGCCCCAGGAATAAGGATTTTCATTGAAGGCAAAGAACATTCCCTGTTCGTCCGTCTTCGTCAGATGTTCTTTCAGTGAAGCGATGAATTCCTGAGCTTCTTTCTTCCGTCCGGCCTTATCCAGAATGATAGCGGCAATCGCTTTCGTATCCATCGAAGCGGTCGGAAGCATTTCGCCTATCTTGGACAGATAATAAGTATAGGCGGCTTTATTGGAAGCCGGAACTTGTTCGCCGGACAGAGCGATCAGATATAGATATTGCAAGATACTTCCGGAAATCCCTGTAAACTTCACCCCGTCTTTCTGTGCTTTGAGAATTTCTCTATATTCCTTCAGAGCTTCCTGATGGAGATAGGTAAAGGCATTCTTCTGCAAGGCAAGCGCCGTGCCGCTTGGTTGCTCACCTGTCATCATAGCCAGGCGGGCATTCAATTCGGCAATGTAGGTAGTGACGTAACGGCTACCGGTCATACCTTTATACCACGACCATGCTCCGCTTGAATTCTGCAACTCCTGTAATCTTGTCAATGCGGCAATGTTGTTGCTACGGATATTGTTCAGATCGAACAGAGTGGCGATACGTTCTTTCTGCTGTTCTTCCGTTTGCGCTTCGAGTACCCACGGAGATTCGGATAACAGGATATTCTTCACTTCCTGGTTCTTTTGCAGGTTGCTCAGGAAGGTTTCTTTGGTTCCCCCCTGTAGCTTCCAGCTATCGAATACAGCTTTAATACGTGGCTGGCTGTTCATGATGTAGGAAGCCAGTGTATTTGCGTAGTAAGCGGTAGCCCACGAAATGGCATTATTATTTTCCGGAAGGCTCAATGAAGGCAATGCCTGAATAGCATACCAGGCAGGATTTCCGGTAAATTCAACGGTTAGTTTACGGTCGGTTGCCGTCTTACTATGATGATTGAACAGGCTGTCGAGAGAGAAAGTACGTGTTTCTTCTCCACGGACAGGCATCGGAAGCGTTTCTACCAGATGCTCTTTATTACTAAGCACGGGAAGTAGCTGCTGTTCACCATCACTGAAGGTACCGCTGTCGGCTATCATCCGGCATCCCAGTATCTCGTATTTATCACTCACGGTAAACATGAAACTGACACCGATTGTCTTTCCGGCCTCTACGGTAAACTTCTGTTTTTGTGTGCTGATTACCTTTTCCGTCATCGGATCAAAGAGAATCATGCTCACCGTACCGGCCTGCGGCTTTCCGGTCATGTTGGAAATGGAGGCGGCAACAGATGTCTTATCTCCGACACGTACGAAACGAGGCAGATTAGGAGTCAGCATAAATTCTTTGCTTGTAGTGGCTTCACCGTCCAGTGTGCCCATCAGCATACCTTTGGTATGAGAGTAACCGCGGAAGTTCCAGCGGGTCAGACTTTCGGGCATAGTGAAGGAGAAGGAAACTTCGCCTTGTTCATTGGTACGAAGTTGTGGGTAGAAGAAGGCTGTTTCCGCAAGGTTCGTACGCAAATCGGCGGGAGCTTCGGGAAGAGTTTCTTCTTCGGATACGCCGTCCAGCTTGCCTGCCTCTACTGACACTAACTCTGATTCAAATACCGCATCCTCAGCAACACTTCCAACCAAAGCAGGTACATATTTTGCTTCCGCCTTACTTCTCGAAACGCCCCGTATCATCATACTGCCCGTCATTGAGGCCTGCTTTTGCACGCCATATCCTCTGACCATCACTCCCGGCACCATTCCATTCAACGCCTGGTCCATCGACATCGTTCCCTGCGTCACAAAATAGTCATATTCCATTGCCGGTACTTTGAAGTATTTATTATTCCACCAGTAATTGAACGAATTATTACCGAAATATCCGCCCATCCAACTAGAATAAGGGATGATCTGATTATAGAATACACTGAAATTCTGTTTTCTATTCCATATCTTATCCAGCGAAGCATCGTACATAGTTGCTAGCATTTCTGCCTCGGCAGCCTGTCCCTGCGGTGTCTTAATAGTCAGTTTCCATTCTTCTTTCTGTCCGGGACGCAGTTTATCACGGAATACTTCCCATTTCATGGTCAATGTCTTGTCCGGCAGACGCTTTTTCAGCCTTGCCTGTTCCTGATAGACTTGTCCGTCTCTTACCATACAGAAACTTACCAGTACTCCGTCACCATAGCTTTCCTGATATGGATATTTAAAATGTACAATTGTGTCGGACAGATTCATAGTCTTGCTTTCCAGCAACTTATTACCGGAGAATACATTCATCATCACATAAGCATCTTTTTTCGAAGTTCCGAAGCAGAACACGGCCGGATGCGTTGCATCAAATTCCGTATTTGCCTCATAGAACCAAACGGTCGTTTCTACCGGCGGACGGTTATCTTCGCGGGAGAAAAGAATGGTGTTGGCCTCAGCCGTCACTTCTTTGCCCTGTCCATCTTTTACGACTGCTTTCAACACATACGGTCCGGAAGGAAGGTTTCCCCACTCAATCGTCATTTCTTCGTTGGAAGTAAATGTACCTGTTGCAGCCGGATTCTCGTCCAGTTGCTTGAAGTCCGCATCTTTCGCCTGATAGAGGGAGAATGTACCTTTTACTTCAACAGGCTGCCCATTCAGATTCTGTACCTTAAATACAGTGTTAAACGGTTGATTCTTACAGGTCTTCTCTTTTAATTCTGTTTGTAGAATCAGTGAACGGTTACCTGCTGCTATCACATCTGTAGACGACTGTGTTTCACCTGCTACATTGGTTGCAGTAGCCTCTATCGAGTAGCGGTAATAGATTCTGGTATTATTCTTATAGGCGTTATTTTCTTCCAAAAAAACCGGAATCGTAAATTCCCCGTCCTCATTGGCAATTACCTCACCGGAAGCAATCTGCGTACTTTCCGCCAGTCTCCAAAGATCGACAACAGAACGCTTCACTGTATATTTTACCGGAAGGTCTTGCAGCAACACACCGCTATAAGACTGTATCTTACCTTTCACCTCTACCTTATCGCCCAATTGATAACTGCCCTGCTGCTTGTCGAAAGTAATATCAAACGTCGGACGTTTATAGTCCTCCACGCGAATATTCGTTCTTCCCTCGCCGGCTTTCAACGAAAACATCCCATTCAGACAAGCGGATGGCAATGCAAAATCGACAGTAAACGAGCCGAATTCATTGGTACGAACCGCTTTCTGTCCAACTTCCTGATTATTTGCATCCATCAAAACAACAGTATAGTCCTTGTTCGGAAGTACATTTGCCGTATCAGATTTCTGTACATAGGCAATTCCTTTCACATATACGGTCTGACCGGGACGGTACAAAGAACGGTCCGTCAACAAAGTCATTCCTTCGGAGACCTTGTTTTCATCTCCGTAATATCCATAACTTCCACCGTAAATGCTTTGAAACGGCATACCGGTATCGATACCTTTAGCAGCTTTCAAATATCTGTATTCGGATTTCCAGGGGAAGACAACTTTGCCATCTGCCCCGGTTGTATATTCCTGCAATACTTTTTCGTCATTCGTATAAAGAGTTATTTTCGCATTCGGTATAGGGTGTCCCGTTTGTCCATCCAGCGTCACTACCTCATATTGATTTCCCGGTAAACGGCAGGTCAATACTTTGAAACGTGTCACATTGAATTTGCTTTCACTGTCTCTCTTGGCACGAATATCCGGAACGATACGCATTACATATTGTCCGACTTCCGGCGCTTTAAAGGTAAATACCGTATCCTGCGTCCGGTAGTCTTCGGGACGAAGAACTGCAAAGTGCTGTTCCTTTATCAACTTCTTTGCCTGATAAAGACGAAGTGTAAATCCATCCAGATTCTTGTGCGAAGCTCTTATTTCGATTTCCTCACCAGGGAAAGCTGTTGCAGCCGCAGTTACATTCAGAAACGGTGACAGGATATCTTCGCGCAAATTCTTCAGAGCGTTAATTCTACGATAACCGGGGTATAAACGGATGGCCTCATCACAAAGCTGCAAAGCTGACGTTTGCTGTTCTTTTTCAATCGCATAGCGAGCCTGGGCCAAATAAACTTCAGCACAAATACTCTCTGATTTAAATCTGCTTTTCAGTTCATTCAGTGCAGTAACGTAGGTATCTTCTGTTAATCCCGACAATCCTTTCTTCAGTCCGAAAGGCCGGATGTTTCTATCTGAATCACGTCTCCACTCTAAATAGCTGAGCGCTGTCAACACATAGCCTTCTTTTAAACCGGATACTTTATAAGCAGCAATCATATTTCCATAAATTGCTATAATATCCTGTTTCACCGAAGATTCTTTTTCAGCAGACGAATCTTCCGAAATATCTTCCACCGGAGTGGCACGATCCAATCCCGCTACCTGCTGTAAAGCTACAATACCGCGGGTAGCCAGCAGATGATACATATCATGATGATAGTATTCACTTGTTTCGCCCAACTCAACAAAAGGAATATAAGTACGTGAAGATGTGTTAAGCAATAGTACGGAATCCGCCATTGCTTCCCTTACGTTTGTTCTCACTTTCTCTACAAACATGTTTGCTGTCCACTCCCTCATATCTGCCGAAGGAGCTTCACCTACAATCTCTGTCCGTTGCCGGAGTTGCCATTGATTGTTAAAAGCATACATTGAATAAATCTCGGCTATCAGCGAATGTAATACAGCTCGGTCCATGGGTTGGTCAGTTTGCTTTGCCCACAGTTCCAAACCATTCAGGTTCGTATACAGGCTATCTGGGGTCAGCATATCCCGGTATCTCATCCGCCACATATACGCTTTCAGCATTTGTGGAGAGTTCTTTTCTTTCTCCCCTTTCTGATAAATCTCGCCAGTCAGTTTTATCACAGTCTCAGGCAGGCTCTTCTTTTCTGCCTGCTCCACTTGTTTCCATAATTTGTCGTAAGTTTGTGCCTGCACTGCCGGAATCACTCCCAGACATAACAGCACCAGCATACAAATCTGCCTTATTTTCATAATCTTTCCAGTTTAAGTTTGATATATATCTGTATAAATAACAAAGTAAGGAATAAAAGTTTAAAGATTTATTCTTTTTCAATTAATTTTCAATAATTGTCTTATTTCATCTGATACCAAATTTGAAAAAGAGACAGCAATGTTCGATTTTTAAGATTATATTAGAAATTTAGTTAATCAAAAAATAGTGAACCAGCAAATAATTCGCATAAATAAGTGTAATAATATGCAGAAACATAGACTAATATTACATAAAAGTACGTGAAATATGCATCTTTTCTTACCAACAAAACCTTCATTGGTTTAAAACCAACGGGATCATTCTTTCTTC
>OGWQ01001067.1_pt1 | contig 17250 bp, 3 predicted proteins | sample 1576091 | NCBI WGS metagenome assembly OGWQ01 (sample SAMEA3541584, study PRJEB24748) | human gut metagenome | biome: human gut; feature: human-associated habitat; material: faeces | place: China | collected 2012
GATCACGGCGCCCAGGAGTGACGCGTCACCGGTGCCGGGAAGGCTCTTCTTGGAAGAACCGGACGGCTTCGCGGCGGCGGATCCGCTGCCGGCGGGCGTACTGGGCTGTTCGGGCTTGATTGAGCCAGAACCGCCCAGATTTGCCATAGCGGCATTGAGCGCGTCGATCGCAGCGGCGACCTCGTCGGCAGAACCGCTCTTAAGCAGAGCCTTGGCGGCGGCGATGGCATCGGCGAGTTGTGCCTTCTGCTCATCGGTACCGTTGGAGGTATCCATGTTCTCGGCCTTGACGATAGCATCCTTAAGGGCGCTCACGTTGACCAGTGCCTTCAGAGCATCGGCGATCTTGGCGCGCGCGGCGGCAACATCGTCGACGGAACCGTTCTTGAGAACTTCCTCAGCATCGGCGACAGCAGCGTTGAGCTGAGCCATCGAATCCTCGGTGTAGTCCTCGGCACGAGCGCTCTTGGCAGAAGCAATATCGGCCTTGAGCGCCTTGACGTTGACCAGAGCGGCCTTGGCATCGTTGATTGCCTGGGCCAGGTCAGCGTCGTTGGCGGAATCGTGCGGAGCCTTGGCAGCCTCGATGGCAGCAGCAAAGGGTGCCCAGCTCGCCACGGTGTAGTCGGCCTCGTTGAGCTTCTCGGCCTCGGCAATGACCTTGTTCAGGTCGACGGCCTCACGCAGGGCAAGACCGGCCTTGGCATCGTTGAGCTTCGCGGTCGCGGCAGCAACCTGCTCGGCGGTGCCGTTCTTGAGCGCCGAAGCGGACTCATCGAAGGCGGCCTTATAAGCGTTGTAAGAGTCCTCGGTATACAGCTTACCGTTGGTCTTCTTAAACTCAGCACGGGCGGCGATGAGCTCGCTGGCGTCAACCAGGTTGCTCTCGGCCTCCTCGAGTGCATCCTGAGCGGCCTTGAGCTGCTTAGGCGTCGCCTTAGTATCGGCGATCAGGTTCTCGAGGGCGCTCATGGTATCACGATAGGCAGCAGCACTGTCAGTCGTGTACTTATCGGCGGCGGCATCGGGGTCGCCATAAACCAGCTTAGCGTCGGCAATGGCAACCTCGGCGCGCTGCTGAGCGCTCTGGTCGTAGACCAGGGCGGCCTTCTTAGCCTCAAGCTCGGCAAGCAGGGCTTCGCCCTGGGCCTTAGAAAGCTCGTCGCGGTTGGCAAAGGCCTGCTGGGCCTCAACATAGGCATCGGAGTAAGCCTGATAGCTTGCGACGGTGTACTGGCCATCGTCGTTGGAGACCTTCTCGGGAAGCTCCGCGCCTGCATACTTCTCCACGCCGGCAGCGCTGGCAGACCTCAGGGTGGCGGTGACGGAATCGACCGTCGTCTGCGTGGCCTTGTCGTTGGTCAGCGTTGCCTGAGCATCGGCAAGAGCCTTCTTAAAGGCGTCGGCGGTCGACTTGGTCCAGCCGCTTACGTCCTTGTTCTTGAGCTCATCGATAGCGGCCTTGAGCGCCGTAGTATCGGCGGGGTTAGCGTCATCGATAAGGAAGAACTCGGCAATCTCGGGGGCGGTGCCGTCCCACGTGACCTTGATGTCCTTAACGGCCGAGAAGGTCAAACCCGCAGCACGCGTAAGCGTGCCAAAACAGAACTCGCTCACCGGCTGGTTCAGCGTACCAAGCTCGACTTCTTCCGTCGCGCTATAGGCGGCATCAGTGTAGACGGTAGCGGTCACCTTGGCGTTGGAAGGCGTACCGGCCGATACGATGCGCACGCCCGAGAACACCTTGCCGCCCTCGGCAATGGGCTCAGAGACGTGGTACACCAGGTTGCCCTTGTTTTCCTTCGGGCGCCAGGTGGTCTTGGTGTCGCCGTCGGCCAGATAGACCGGCGACTTGCCCTCGACCTCGATGCTCGACGAATCAAAGTCGGCATCGCCGTAGGTGCTCACATACTCGCCGTCGTTAATGCGGATCTCGCCAATCTCGACCCAACGCTGGGTATAGGTCGCGGTAAAGCGAATGCGCAGGTAACGACCGGAGACACTGAGCTCATCGGTGCCGTTGGGGTCGTTGCTGTTGGTAGAGGTGGCCTCGGTCTTGGGGTTGGCCGTGCACATGTTGCCAGGATTCTTGGTGTCATGCGTAAGCCAGGCGGCGTTCTTGGCGGTGTCGCTGTTGAACGTGTTAGAGATCTGAGCGTCGGCGCTGTTGATCTTAAGGACCTCGGTCCACTGATTGTCGGCAGCATCGGGGCTGTCTGCAACCTCGATAACACCCTTGCGAATGAAGTCGTACGTGGTCTCGGGCACGTAGTACGCAATGGAGTTGATCGTGCGCTGCTGACCAAGGTCAAACACGATCGTGTTGCCCTCGGTGGCACCCTGGGTGTTCTTGAAGGTCGTGGACAGGTCGCCATCGAAGATCTTCGAGGCATCAAAGTTGCCCAGGTCGCCCTTCACATAGGACGGAGCCTTGACCATCTTGTAGCTCGCAGAGAAATTGGTGAATGTCACGTCGCATGCAGCGGATGCCTGAATGCCAACAAAACGAGCCTTGACGGGCTTCTTGGCGCTGGCGTAGTCGATCCACTCGACAGCATTCTGCGAGTACACAACCTTGGCGCCCGCAGGGAGCGTCATATCGCCGGTGTTGACCTCGACGTTGTTGCGAACGGCGCCCAGATCGACTGCCAGGTAGTTACCCTCGGCAAACGCAACCGTTCCGTCAGAAAGCTTAACGCCGCCATCCTCGGCCGCGGCCTTGAGCGAAACGCCCGAGATGTCGGAACGGATCGTACCAGTGCTGGCCTCTTTGCCCTTGGAGGTTGCAATCTCGCAGAGCTGCCACCATTTAGCGGTGTCCTCGGTAGCGCGAACGCGGATGCCGCGGATCTGAACGTTCTCGAAATCGAATTCCTGCTCATGGTCGGAAGTGATATCTCCGCACGAGACCCAGTTTGATCCATCAACAGTGTATTCCAGAACACCCGCAGAAAGGTTGTCGTTGCCCTGAACATAACGGACATGGCCCACCGTCTTGGGGGCAGAGTAGGTAACGGTAATGGTGTCACCACTCTTGATATTGCCGCCGCCGGTATTGTGCTTGACCCAGGCATAGGTGCCCTCATCGCCATCGACGACGCGGGGCAGGCCGAAGCTCTGGTACACGTCCAGACCTGTGCTCGTCACCGTCGCGGTGGGCACGACCTCGGAGGAGGCGCCCTTGGTGGCGGAAAGCTCAAACACCTTCCACCACGACTTGGTTGCCGCGGTGTTCTTTACGCGAATGGCCTTGGCCTTGACGGCGCTGGGCAGTGTGATGGTTTGCGTAGCCTTGCCGTCAATATCACCGGCCTTGTTCCACGTACCATCCTCGTTCTGGTACTCGAGCACGCCCTTGTTGATGCCGTCGCCAGACTTGGGCCCAGCGCCGTTGCGCGCTGCCTGCACGAACGTGAACGTATCGACCTCGGACGTCTTGGTAAACGTGAGGGTCACGGTAGCGCCAGGCTGCGTGGTATCGCGGATGTCGAACTCGGGATCGCCCTGATTGAGGTTCTTGTACTGCAGGTGTACATACGTCGAATCGTTGCCGTCGTTGACATTGGAAAGCGCCCCACCGGCAACAACCTGGCCATCGATGGTCACGGCGCCCGCAACAGGCTGGCCCTCGGGAGTCTCGTCTTCCTTGTTGACCTGAATCTCGTAGATGGTCGGCCAGGCATCGCGGCTGTTATCCTGCGTGGCAATCAGACGAATGCCGTAGACACCCTTGATATCCAAACCGTTGACGGTAACGGTCGTGCCGGTCAGGTCATCCTGGCCCTCAACGTCGTTCCAGTTTTTGCCGTCGAAGGTCTGGAGCTTGGCGTGCTGCATATAGTCAGCACCGTTGCCCTGAATAAACGTCACGTTGACCAAATCGAAGGGCTTGCTCTTGACCACACCAAAGTAGGTACCGGCCGTGAGCTTGTTGGGGTTCTTATATACAAGACCCGTCGTCGCCTTGCCGTCAAAGACGCTCTCGACCTTGCCCTCGGGAGTGTCAGTGCGGCTGGTCACAAAACGCGCGGTATCGGCGTTGGGATCGGTGGCAACCTTGGCACGCTGACCAAGGTAGTCGTTAAGGGCGTTGAGCATCGGCATGATGTACGCCTTGCCCACCGAGGCATACTCGGTGTGATCGACATAGTGGAAGCCGTGCTTGCGCGAGGCAGCGAGCGCCTCGGAGCCCTCGGAGTACTTGGAGAGCATCTGGGAACTATCGCCCGAAAGATCGGCCTTGAGCGCCTGAAGCTCAGAGATGGCAGCGCTCGTAACGTCATCCCACGTGTCAATCCAGTAGACAATCTGGTCGAGCATGGCCTTGTTGCCCGCGTTGGAGCGATAGGTCTCGGCAGCCTTCTGCAGCTCACCAAACAGCTCGATCATCTGGTCGCAGTCCTCGACCGTAGCGGTGCCCGAGGTAACCTTGCCCTGGAAGGTCTGGAGCTGATCCTTAATGCTTGCAGACTCACGGCTCTCGAAGACAACACCGCCACCGGTGTAGCGCTTCATGTGGCGGCTCAGCTCGCGCAGGGAATTAGAGCCCTTGGTCGCGATCGGAGAGTTGTGGTCGACATAGGAGAACGAATCCTCCCAAGTCTGATCGGCGTGCTCCTGGCTCTTCCACAGATTCCAGGAGAAATCGGCATTCATGAAGATAGCGGCCTTGGAAGGCTCGGACTGTTGCATGGGATTGAGCACGACGCCCTGAACCTTGCCAGGCTGGACATCGGTACCCAGGGCGTTCTCATAGCCGCCCATGGATAGCGTGTCCTTGCTGTTGTCGGTGCACGGCCAGTTGATCCACATAAAGGGAGCAACGCCGGAGTTCCTCGTAAAGGCAGAGGTAAAGTTGTTATCGACCTTGCCCCAAACGCGGCCACCAGTATTGATGACCTGGACGTTCTTGGGCAGATTGGAATACCAAGACTCGCCCCAACCCATGTAGTTTACAGGGCAGAAGATAAGCGTGTCCTTAAGACCGGGATACTTAAGCGAACCGTCGGTGTTCTTCTCGGCCTGCTTCTCGTGCAGCCAGTCGGTCATGTCCTTGCAGAGCCTGGTGTACAGAGCGTTACCCTGGTTGCCGGCGTCGTCAGCAAGAATGGAAATCTGGCGGACGCCATGATCCATAGCCTGCGTGAACTTCTCTTTGAGCACAGCGACGGACGCATCGTAGTTGGAGCTCGTGATGGGGTTGTGCATAAACGGATGGAGAGCAAACACAAAGCGGCACTTGGAGGCATTGCCGGCCTCGGCCAGGGGCTCGATCTTCTCGGTCAGCTCCTGCTCGGTGTAGAGCTCGCGCCACTTTGAATTGTGCTTGGGGTCATCCTTGGGAGCATATACATAGGCGTTGAGCTTGTAGTAGCCGCCCCATTTCATAAGGTTAACGCGGTCCTCGGTGCTCCACGGATTGCCGTAGTAGCCCTCGATAAAGCCGCGCGTCACCACGTCCGCATAGTCGGACATGGTAAAACTGCGCAGCTTGGCATCGGGGGTCTGCTGCAGAATCTGATAGAGCGTGGTAAGGCCGTAGTAGGCGGCATCGGTGGTCTGACCCAACACGATGACGCGATCGGGCTCGTTGCCGTCGGAAGGCAGCGAGGCCAGTACATAGGAATCGGTCTTGTCAAACAGGCCGTCCGTATAGGACAGCTTGCCGCCCTGGACGAGCTGATCGACATAGGTGTCGACCGCGCCGCCAGAGCCCTTAACACCCACGAGCACCGTGGTCACGTTGCTCTTGGCCGGAACGGCATCAACGCTCTTGGCGTTGATGCCCTTCAGTGCCAGGGTTTCATCCAGACGGCTCTTAGTGTCGGCATCGATGCCAGACTCCATGAGCACGCTTGCCTTGGCGCGCAGGGTTTGCGCGCCCTCGCCGTACACCATGCTGTGGGGCGTGGGGTACAGCTTATAGTCGGCCGATGCCTCTTGGGCATAGGCCTGCAACGGAGCCAAGCAGCCCAAGCAGGCAAGCGCAACTGCCACAACAGCAAGCAGCTTGGCATACATCCGTTTCTTCATCTCAGAGACCCTCTCTTTTAGCGATTCTTCGCAAGCCGTCGTATTACTGACGACGGTTCTTGATGTGCATGACCACGCCGGCGCCGACGATCAAGGCACCAGCCGCGGCAGCGGCGACGACGGCCACAATCTGGTAGTCACCAGTCTGAGCCAGGGCGGAATCCTTCTTGTCGGACTTGTTGCCCTTGTTCGCATCGACCTTGGTGGAGCCGTCAGCGCCGGTGCTGCCATTGCCGGAACCGGGCTTATCCGGGTTCTCGGGCTTGGGCTTCTCCGGATCCGGATTAGGCTTGGGGTCGGGGTTCGGCTCAGGCTTAGGCTCAGGCTTGGGATCCGGATCGGGCTTGGGCTCGGGATCCGGGGTGCCGGGACGCAGACCCAGCATCGCGGAGCGGAGCTTGCCCTTGGCGCCGTTCACGGCCTCAAACGAGGGATTCTCGTCTGCAGCAGCATCCTTGGCATCCTTAAGGGCAGCCTGGAGCTTCTTCCAAGTCTCCGTAGTGTACGAATCTTTGTCGAGGCCCTCGGCCTGCTCGATGAGAGCGTTCAGGCCATCGAGGTCAACCGTCTCGTCAATGCAACGGACGCGAATCTCGCCAGCGGTTGCAAACTTGTTCCTATTTGCGGCGCTATCGCCATCGGTCTCGTCAAAGTAGAGCTTGACGTCGGTTGCACCGGCAACAGGCTCGTCGAAGGCGATGTTCTTGGCGCCCACACTGGACTCGATCGTACCCTCGGCAGCCTTCGTATAGGTGCTACCACCGTCGGTGCTTACCTCGACATGGTACTTGGTCAAGCGGCCATTGGAGCTACCGATGCGCGGCACGTACACCATACCGCTCACCTTGGCGGGAGCCGCAAGCTTGACATTGAACCAGTGAGGCATGTCGTTATCGGCAGGGCTGCTCCACTGAGTGTGCCAGAAGGTGGATTCGTCGCCATCGATGGCGGCAGCAGCGGGACCGTTGGGAGCAGTCTCGCCGTTCTTCTCCTCAGAGCACGCCGTGGCGGTTACACCCTGAGCAAAGTTATCGTCGGAAGACTTGAGCTCGAGGCCCTCAATTGCCTCGGCGAGCGTCTTCTCGTAAGCATCGACCGTATCCTGCATGCTCACCGGCAGATCGCGCTGGATGCTATCGCGCGCAGACGTGAGTACCGCAACGGACTCGTCGGTATAGACAGACAGGTCGGAAGGAATTGCGGCGAGCAGAGCGTCGAGCTTGCTGTAATCGGCAGGCTTGTACTTGACGTTGGCAACGCGGTCATTGATCTGCTGCGTGAGATTGGCGATCTCGGCGGCATCGGGATTGACCTGGTTGATAAGAACGCGAGCCTGCTCAACGAGCGTCTCGAGCTCGGCATCGTCAGCACCGGCAGCGAGCACGGCGCGGGCCTTGAGCTCGGCATTATCGAGCGCCATGGTGGTCGCAAACGTAGCGCTACGCGCCAGACGAACATCATCGACGTAACCCGTGAAGGCATTCGTCTTGCTGCCGATGCGCTGGACCGGGAACATGCAAGTGGCCTTGAGCTTATTGTTGCCATCCTGACCGATGGTCTCCTTGAGCTCGCCATTCACATAGAGCGAAACCTTGCCCATGCCCTCGTTCTTGAACTCAAGCTCAACCCACTCGTTCATGGGAAGTGTGTAGTTGAAGGAGTAGTCACGGTTCTCGCGGGTGATACCGACCTTACCGGTCTTTGCCTGAACGGCCTTGATGGAGCCATAGGGGCTCTCGAACAGAATCTGATCCTTGTCGCTCGTGGCATCGGTGCGCTTGACCTTCACGCGCAGGTCGTTACCAAGACCAGCGGTCTCGAGCTCAGAGTCGAGGCTGACGTAGCTCTTGCCACCCTTGAGTTCAAGTGCCTTCTTAAAGTCGACGTCGGCAATCTCAGCGTCCTTGGCAGACTTCAGGTTGAGGCTGTTGCCGTTGTCTGAAGCGTCACTGGCGTCATCCATACCAAGCTGCATGACGGTACCCTCGGCGTTGGCCGTGGTCTTATAACCAAAGTTGGTGTTGGGAGCGTCGCCGAGCTTCTTGGCCGTAGCCTTAGCGGTCGAAACGTCGGCAGAGCCCTTGCCCCAGGTAGCAGCAGCGTACAGGCCGGCAGAGTTGGTGATGCGATCGTAGACATCGTACTCGGAGATGCCGTTTTCCCTCTTGCCGCACATGTCGTTCCAGACGGCAAAGGCACCACCGATCATCTGCTCATCGCCGGCAGGGATCGTAACGTTGTTGTAGTTATTGATCGCAGAGTTATAGATAGTGTTGTCGTCGAGGTAATCGAAGTAGTAGCCAGCGTTGGGAACGATGTAGTACTTGCTGTCAATGCAGTTAATCAGGTCAAAGCCGAGCTTGTACATCTCGTCCATCTTGGCCCAGTCCCTGCTCCAGAGATTCATCTGACGATGCTGGCCGGCAGCGCCCTTACCCTGAACGTCAACGGAACCCTTGATCCAGGTGAGACTACCCCAAACGCGAGCGGTGCGGCCCGAATTCTCCATGTGGTTAAAGAGGTCGTTGACAAACTTGCGATACGCGTTGCCATCGGCCTCGTATTCGTCAGCACCAATGTGGACCATGGTCTGGTTGTCAAAGACGGGGTTGGAACCGGTAAGGTACTCATCCCAGATGGAAAGCGCGAAGGCCAGGGACTCATCGTACTTTCCGGCCAGGTTAAGGTGGTCGTTACCGCGACGCGTCATGGACTTGGGAGTACGAAGGTCGGGACGCACGTTGGTGAGTGCCAAAGAGTGTGCCGGCATGTCAAACTCGGGGACGATGTTGACGCCGAGGTCGCGAGAGTGCTGGATGAACTCACGGAAATCGTCCTTGGAGTACCACATATCGGTGCTCGTCAGGTCGGCTTTGTTCTTGCCGCCGTTGCCGCCCTTCTTAATGTCGGACTCCAGACGGAATCCGTTGTAAGCGGTGTTAACGGTGTCGTCAGAATACTCCTCGACCCAAATGTAGTTGTCGGAAAGGTGGACCTGGAAGTCGTTAAGCTTGAACCAGGAGAGCTGCTTGCTCATCTGCTTGAGCCAGTCGAGCGAGAAGGTCTTACGGCCCACATCGAGGATCAGGCCGCGCACCTTATAGAGCGGGTAGTCGCGGGTAATACCCTGCGGGATGGAGCCGTTGCCCGTCTTGAGAGCCTGCAGGATGGTACGAGTAGACCAGTAGGCACCGGTCTTGGTCTCGGCCTTGACGCTCACGCGATCGGTGATGTCCATGAGGTAGCCCTCGTCCTGGAGGCCAAGCGACGTATCGTTGGTCTTGGACAGGAAGATATCGCCGGCGTTGGCGGCGCTACCCTTAACGACCGTCAGCTCAGAGCCAAACAGGTCCTTGTAATCGGCGGCGAGCTCATCGGCAGCCGTCTTAAGGTCGTCGCTGTCGTAGACAACGCGCGTCTGAGCGCTCGGAGCAAAGGAGCCGGAGCGGCCCTTCCACTCGCGCAGCTGCGGCAGAACCTCGGGGGCGGCGTTATCGCCCTCCGCGACCTGGTACTGACCGGGAACGGTAACGGCGATCTCTTTGAACGTATAGGTGTTCTTGTCGCTCTTCTTGGTCACCTTAAAGGAGACCTTCACCTGCGTGTCGACGATCGGCGCATAGACGGGAATGGTGCCGTCCTTGGCCTGGGCGCCAACAACCTGCTCGTAGTCGGTGCCGTTGTAGGTAACGTCAAATTCATCAGAGGCGGGAAGGGTCACGTTGAGCTGGGTATCACCCTTCTTGGGGGTCTCAACCTTAACGGCATCGGCCAGGCCGTTCATGTCCATCTTGGGTGTGCCGCCGTAAACCTCGAGCTCATAGATCGAGACATTGCCCCAGTCGGCGCCGCCGTCGGGATCGGCGTAAGTGTTGCGGTCGATGTACAGGCGGACATAACGGGCCTGGTACACCTGGTTGAGCGTAATCAGATCAATCTTGTTCTGGGGACGACCGTCGTTGGTGTAGACGGTCTGCCAGTCGTCGCTATTGGCAGCGGGAGCGCTGGAGCCATTGGCGATCTGAATCTTATAGCCCATGGCCTTGCGCATCTCCCAGAACACGCGGACGCACTGAACGTCGCGCTGCTGGCCCAGGTCGACATAGATCCAGTGAGGACCGCCGTCCTGAGATGCGGTAGCGTCAGCGCGGCTCGACCAACGGGAGGCCGAGGACGTCGTGTCGCCGTCAACGGCCTTAGCGGCGCTAAACTTGTCCGCCTCGGTGCTGTCGGCGGCGGCATTCATACCACGTGCAACGTTTTTCTGCGGATCCTGAGTAGAGGGTGCCACGGTCTCGGAGCCGTAGACCTCAAGCTCATAGATAGAAACGGTACCCCAAGGAACACCGCCATCGGGATCGGCATGGGTGTTGTGGTCGATGTAAAGACGGACATAGCGAGCCTTGTGCGCCTCGCCAAGGGTAATCAGATCTTCCTTATTAGCAGGGCGATCGTTGTTAGTGTAAACCGTCTTCCAGTCAGAATCGCTGGTGGGGGCGCTGTCGCCATTGGCTACCTGGATTTTGTAACCCTTTGCCTTGCGCTGCTCCCAGAACACGCGAACACTTTTGACATCATACTGTGCGCCCAAATCGACATAGATCCAGTGAGGACCCCCCCCCTCTTTCGAGGCAGACGCATCCTCTTCGCTGGACCAACGGGAGCTCTTAGACGCAGTGTCACCGTCAACGGCCTTGGAGGCACCAAGGCTGGATGCCTCCTCGCAATCCGCAACGGCGGTCTTGTTGAGGGCGAGGTTGGCTGCCTCGGCCGCAACGGCAGGGTTCGCACACAGCAGCGTAGACGCAAACACGATTGCAAGCATGCAAGCAACCATGGCGGTCACGCGCCTAAGCATTTTGGTCTTATGAACCGTCATACTTACGTTCCCTTCCTTTCTCTCTTCCTACCTAATACGTGCTTTTTAACGCGCAAGAGGACGCGCTCCTCCTGTATCCAGGGAGCGCGTCCGTCGTGGTGCGATTAGTTCTGGCGGCGCTTGCGGGCAACGATGCCCCAAGCGATAGCCGCCACACCAGCGCATCCGATTGCCGCAACCGCAACAAGTGCGCTATCGCCCGTCTGGGGCATAAAGCCGCTGGCGTTGCCCTTGCCAGGCTTGGCAGAGGCGCCGGGCTTGGTGGTGGCGCCAGGCTTGTCACCGGTGTTGCCGGTGTTCCCCTGGTTACCACCCTGATTGCCGCCGCCGGGCTGATCCGGGTTGGGCTTACCGGGGTTGGGCTGATCGGGATCGGGGTTGGCCTTCTTGCTCACCGAGACAACATAGCTGGCAGACTTACCACCATAGGTAACGGTCACCTGGAGGTTGCCGTTCTCGGTCAGCTCCGTGTCGAGCGTCGGATCGAACGTAAAGTCGTTCTTGGTATCGTCCTTGTACTCGACCTGCTCGGAAGTGCCGTTGCTGTAGGTCAGCGTCAGAACCAGACCCTTGGGGTCGAGCTTCTCGCCCTCGGTGTAAGCGAGCTTGGCGGCATCGGCGTTAACCGCAATACCCTCGAGCGTGCGCGGAACCTCGGTAATCGCAACGTACTTATTAACAGAACCCTTGTAATCCTCGATACCGGTCACCGTAACGGTAACCTGACGGGTGTGGGCGCCCTCATTCACATCGCCCATCTCAAAGGCGAGCTTGTAATCGAGACCATAGGTGAGCATCTTGTCGTTGACCGTGACTTCGACCGTCTTGGCGATCGCGCTCTTGATGGCGTCCTCATCGTTGATGTTGGCGACCTCGAGCGTGTCGGCGACCTTGACGTTCTCATCCTTGATCTCGACAGCCGGGCTCGGCTTGCGCAGGCGAATCTCAGCAGCGCTCATGTGCTGGTTGTCGCCGCTGGCAGCCTGGGTGCCGTTGGCCTTAAAGCGGAAGTACTTGGCAGTGACGGGGCGATCGAACTGAGCGACACGCCAGCCCATCTCAAAGCCCTCGTCCTTGTAGCCCTTCCAGCGACCGGTAGAGATGGTCTCCCACTCGTCAGACTCGTTCTCACGGTACTGAATCTCGTAATCGGTAACGATACCGTTGTAGCCACCGTTACCGCCAGAGTTACGCGGCAGGTAGCGCAGGGCGTCGACCGTCGTGGCCTCCTTGAGCTCCATGGAGACCCACAGCTGATCGAGGCGCGGCGTAAAGCCGTCCCTCCAGTTGGTGTGGAAGTAGGTGGCGTTGTTCCTATCGAACGCAAACGCAACCGGGCCCTCGTTGCCAGAAGCCGGGTTCAGTTCGTTATCGGCGAGCGCCTTCTTAATATCCTCGCTGGGAACATCGCGCTCATCGCTATCGTCGGGCAGAACGCTCGAGCTGCTGTCCGCCGCCAGGTTAATGACGAAGGTCTTGCGCGTGGCGTGGTCCTCGGACTCGAGGATGATGTTGATCTTGTTGTCATAGGCCGGAAGCACAGTGACAGCGGTGTTGTTGGAACCGACAGCCTCAACATCGGCAAAAAGTGCAGCCGTGGAGTAGCTACCCTTCTCGAGGTTGCTGGCGCTCAGCTTCTTACCGTTCACCGTCAGGCTCTCGAGTGCGGCCTCGGTATTGGTGTCGAAGCTACCCTTGGCCTCGAGCAGCTGGATCTCAGTGATGCAGGTGCAGGGCTTGGCATGCTCAAGCGTCACGTTCTTGTTGGTAAAGGTGAACCTCACGAACGTAGCAAGCGTCGGCTCGAACTCGTAGGTATAGGGCTTAACGGAGTTGTTGGCAGAACCGATGGTCTCAGTCGTGGCGACTTCGCGCCATGCCTTGCCATCCTCGGAAACCTCGAGCTTGGTGGTGCCGGCATCGGGATAGCTTGCAGACCAAGAATCCTTGGCGAAGTGCACCACGGCACGACCCAGGCGCTGCTGGGTGTTGTAGTTAAAGGTTACGCTCGACTTGGTGTTGTCCGTCTCCTGTGTATATTTGTAGTTGGACCAGCACGAAGTGTTTGCGCTGCCATCGCCCGCACCCGGGGTATAGGCGGTCACGCCATCGTTGATAGCAGACAGGGAGTCGGACTGCATGTCCTCGGGCACGCTCTGCGTGACGCTCATAAGTGCGCCGCAGTTAGCGACGTTGTCGCCAATGGTGACCTTCTCGTTCTGAACACGAATCGTAGCAGTGACGGTCATGTCCTTACCAAAGACATTGGCGGTACCGTTAAGCGTCACGGTGCCGGCCTTCTTGTAGGCGTCCTCGGCGGGCGTCTCCCACGTAACGGGGAAGCTCGCATTGAGAACGGAGCCGTCGGCCATGGCGGCAGGACGCGCATCGGGGAGAGCGGCAGCCGTACCGACCGGGGTCGTGGCCGAGTAGTTCACCAGCGCGGCGACCTCATCAAGAACCGTAACGGTGCAAGAGACCTTGGCACCCGCAACCTCACCGGTAACCTGGAAGGTACCGGGCTTGGACAGGTCATCCTTGTTGATCTGGGCCCAGGCAACATCCTTCTTCTCGGACGTGCCATCGGAGTAGTTGACATCAATCTGCTTGGGCAGGGTGAGTTCGCTACCGGTCTTTACATAGTAGAAGCGGGAATACAGCAGGCTCGAAACCGACTTAGGAGCCGCAGGATCGATGGAACCCGTAGACGGAATCGTCACGGTGGTAGAAGCGAGACCGCCGGCGGTCATGGTGACCTTAATGTCGCCGCCCTTGCCATTGGAACGCACGATACCCACGAGCTGGCCAGCCCATGCGTTGCGGTTGTTATCACGGTAGGACTGGTGATCCGGGGAGCTGCCGTTGTCGATACCGGCGAGCTCGCCTGCGCCCTCAACGGTAAACTTCACGTTGTTCTTGGCGTCGGGAACAATGTTACCGTCCTGGTCCCTAACGCTCACGGTGACATAGGCCAGGTCGCCCTTGCCGGAGAGCTCGGTGCGATCGACCGAAGCCTCGAGCTTGGTGGCGGCACCGGTAGTCGTCACGCTCTGACGGCCGTCCCAATTCTCGGTCGAGACAACGTTGCCGCTCTCGTCATAGGCCTTGGCGGTAATGGTGCCATCGGCATAGGGAACGTTCCAGCTGAGCCAGAGGTTCTCGCTCGCATTGCTGCTCTTGTCCTTGCCCTCATATACCTGATAGGTGTAGCCGGCAGCCGTGGTCTTCTTGGTGAACATCTTCTTGCCGAGCGACTGAGGAGTCGTGGAGCCCTTAGGCGTAAAGAAGAGCTCGACGCCAGCCGCGTCGGTGTAGACAACGACCTTGACGTTGCCGTCGCCGTCCTTCTTGACCATGTCGTGCTTCCAGGCAGGAAGGATATGCAGCGTGTGCAGGCTATCGTTCCACTGGCTCTGATACAGATAGTACGTATCCTTGGGCAGGCCGGCGGTATCGATGATACCAAAGTAGGAGTTCTTGGGAGCAATGCTCCAATCGCCACCCTGAACGCCGGCGCTAACGCCGTTCCACGGAGTGGGCTCGCCCAGATAGTCAAAGCCGGTCCAGACATACTCGCCGGCGACGAAGTCGCGGGTGATAGTGTCGTACCATGCCTGGGAAGCGGTGTGACCCCAGCTTACATAAGACGTGTCATAAGAGGTCAGCTGATGACCGCCAGCATCGGCCATGCTGCCGAGCGTGTTGTAGACGCCGCGGCTGTTAACGGAAGAAACCGTCTCGGAACCGTAAAACTTCCACGTCGGATTGTTGCGATGCAGCTGATCATACCTGCTGCCGTCGGCGTAATTGATACCGATCAGACCACCAGCGTTGGCAAGGTTGTCGGGATGATAATTCCACGAGCCACCCTTGAGCTGGTTGTCACCAAGCGTCACGGGACGAGAAGTGTCGGCCTCCTTGGTCCACTTAATAAGATTGAGCTGAGCAGTCTCATCAAACGGACGGGTGCCGCCGGTGATCATCTCGTTACCCACGGACCACATGATGACCGAAGGAGAGTTGAAGTCACGGGCGATGGTGGCCTTAAGATCAAACTCAGCCCAAACCTGATCGGACTTGGCGCCGATGATCTTGGAATCGCCGACCTTCTTATTAAAGAAGCGGGCGTAATCGAAGCTGTTGCCGTTCTTTGCGTCGGTCCAGCCGTCAAAGATCTCCTCGTCGAGCAGGATGCCCTCCTCCTCGCACACCTCAACGAGCACGCGCGACGGCGTATTGTGAGAGGTACGGATGGAGTTGCAGCCCATCTCCTTAAGGATGCGCACCTGACGCTCAACAGCCGCACGGCTGTCGACGGAACCCAGAGCACCCTGATCGTGATGCATGCAGACGCCCTTGAGCTTCACGTTCTCGCCGTTAAGGCTAAAGCCGTTGTTGACGTCATAGTTAAACCAACGGTAACCGAAGACTGTATCGTAGGTGTCGACAACTTTGTCGCCAACCTTGACCTCGGTGCGAACCGTGTACAGGTTGGGGGACTCGGTGGACCAGAGGCTCGGGTTGGCAGCGTTGATCATCGACTCGATGGTCTTGGACTCGCCTGCTGCCACAGCCTGGGCATCGGTGGTCACGGAACCGATGGCCTGCTCGGCCTTACCGCCCTTGGGGAAGATGGTCTGAACAAGCGTCACCTGAGCGTCCTTGTCACCATTATTAATAATGGTGGAGGAAAGATTGGTGGTCACGTTGCCGCCGTTCTGGCTCTGGAGCTGAGGGGCGCTCACGTGCACGCCGTCCCTGGTCACAGAAACCTTGTCGGTCACGACAAGGTCGACGTTGCGGCCGATGCCCGAACCGGAGTACCAACGGCTCGAGGGAACCGGATGGTTGACCTTGACGGCGATGGTGTTCTCCTCGCCCGTCTTGAGGTACGGGGTGAGGTCAAACGAGAAGGGGGTGTAACCATAGGGATGGTTACCCAGCTCGGTGCCGTTGACCCACACGGTGGCATCCATGTAGACGCCATCAAAATCGATACGAACCTGCTTGCCGGCAAGAGCGCTGTCGACAAAGAAGCTCTTGCGGTACCAGCCGGTGCCGCCCGGCTTGTAGGCGCTCTCGGCCTCAAGGTTGGACGCATAGTCCTGATCGATGCTGTAGTCGTGGGGAAGCGTCACGTTCTTCCACGCCGAATCGTTAAAGGAGGGATCGTGGGCGCCGCTGGCGTCGCCCAGATTGAATTTCCAGTTATCGTTAAACGAAACCGTACGCTGAGACGGATTGCTTACATTACTTACATAGGCAATCTCGGGCGCAGAACTCATCTGAGTCTGCGTCTGCGAGCGCAACTCGGGCGAAATATCACCCGCCGCCCACGCCTGGGCTACGGGGAGGCTGAACGCAGCCGCCGCAAATGCCGCCGCGCACACCGCCCCTCGCGCCCATCGAATTGCACGGCCGTTACTTACCATGGCAGCAGCGCCCCTTTCGTTTACATGCCGACGACAAACTGCCGTCAAGCTGCGCCTTGTCCACTCGTCTTGCGACGCAAGCTGCATAGCTTTGGCGCAGCGTGGACTGACATTACACTCCGTCATATTTCTAACTTAGATCAACTTAAAAATCTGCCGTCCACCGGTAAACGGCCTTTGCCAACATGGGCGTCTTTATGCAGCACAGAGCAATTGTTAACGCAAACATAACCCCATTGCGCGACTCCGACGTTATAAAAAGCCCGCTCAGACGCTATGCCTTGGATCCGAATGGAAAGATGCTAGATTGCTTCCATGTGTTCAATAAGCATGACAATAGCTATTTGCGCCATTTATATTCAGTCTATTTTTGTTGGCCCTATTCGGTAAACGGTTATACCTGCATTTAAAGGTACTTTCATAGCGATACCAGTTAGAGAATATTCATTTTATTCTATAAATCGATGTCAACCAGTCATAGGCACATCCGCACATTGAGTATCGCGGGGCTCACCGCCAAGCCCGTCCGACTTCGCCAGAACGCACAACACAATAGCCGCTGCCCCGAACCCTTGCCGGCACACAAAAAGGCTCCGGGGCATGCCCCGGAGCCTTCAGATCAATAAATGGTGGACCTGACAAGATTCGAACTTGTGACCTCCCGGTTATCAGCCGGACGCTCTAACCAACTGAGCTACAGGTCCATCATGGTGGAGGTTAGGGGGATCGAACCCCTGACCTCAGGCTTGCAAAGCCCGCGCTCTCCCAGCTGAGCTAAACCCCCACGGAGACAGTAATAAACACCCCAGCGGCGACTCGGCTCTCGCTGGGGTGTTTATTGCGAAAGAAAGTGGTGGACCTGACAAGATTCGAACTTGTGACCTCCCGGTTATCAGCCGGACGCTC
>OGWQ01001090.1_pt1 | contig 16964 bp, 9 predicted proteins | sample 1576091 | NCBI WGS metagenome assembly OGWQ01 (sample SAMEA3541584, study PRJEB24748) | human gut metagenome | biome: human gut; feature: human-associated habitat; material: faeces | place: China | collected 2012
ACCATATAAAAAAGCATTCGGCATATTGTTTGCTATCATGCTGATAGCCACCGGACTGCAAGCAGTACTTCCGTTTATCTCAAAATCTGTAATAGATATAGGTATATATACTCAGGATATATCTTTCATCTACATGATGCTAATCGGCAATATTGTTCTTTTACTTAGTATAACGCTGTCAAATGTATTAAGAGACTGGGTCTTGCTGCACGTTTCTACCCGTGTCAATATCTCCCTCATATCGGACTATCTGATCAAATTAATGAAATTACCGGTGACTTTCTTCGAAAACAAACTGGTCGGTGATATCCTTCAACGGGCGGGCGATCATGAAAGAATACGCAGCTTTGTGATGAACAACTCCTTGGGGATGTTCTTCTCTATCATTACATTCGTTGTATTCAGCATTATACTGTTGATTTATAATCCTATGATCTTTTTTATTTTTATAGCGGGCAGTGGGATTTATGTAGCATGGATTTTCACCTTTTTGAGCATACGTAAAAAGCTCGACTGGGAGTATTTCGAACTGAATGCCAAGAACCAAAGTTACTGGGTGGAAACCATCGAAAATGTTCAGGAGATTAAAATAAACAATTACGAAGACCTTAAACGCTGGAAATGGGAAGCTATACAGGCAAGGATATACCGGTTGAATCTGAAAGTGCTGAAAATCAATAATGCACAGTCGCTTGGGGCGCAATTTATCAATAGTATGATGAATATTGCCGTCACGTTCTACTGTGCCATCGCCGTTATCAATGGAGATATCACTTTCGGAGTCATGATCTCAACGCAATTTATTATAGGGATGTTGAACGGGCCTGTGGCACAGTTGGTTAGTTTTATACAATCTGCCCAGTATGCTAAAATCAGCTTTATGCGTATCAATGAAATTCATCAGCTGAAAGATGAAGACGATTCTTCGCCTGTGATAAGCAACAGTCTGAGTTTGCCTGTAGACAAAAGTTTATATCTGAAGAACGTATCATTTCAGTATTCGAGAAATGCTCCGCTGGTTTTGAAAAACATCACCTTGCAGATTCCCAAAGGAAAAGTGACCGCTATTGTCGGAGACAGCGGATGCGGCAAATCTACTTTACTCAAACTGTTGTTGCGTCTCTACATGCCTTCATACGGAGAAATCTGTATGGGAGATATGAACGTGAATAATATCAGTCTTCGCAATTGGCGTGCTAAATGCGGCTGCGTGATGCAGGACGGGAAATTGTTTAATGACACCATACAGAACAATATTGTACTGGATGATGCCAATATTGATTATGAGGCATTGCAGAAGGCTGTTGAAGTAGCCAATATCAGCCACGAGATAGAAGCTATGCCGCAGGGATACCAGACAATGATCGGAGAAATGGGCAGAGGTTTGAGTGGAGGGCAACGGCAGCGTGTACTGATAGCAAGAGCGCTCTACAAGGATCCGGACTATCTGTTTCTGGACGAAGCTACCAATGCACTTGATACGATTAATGAGCAAAAGATAGTAAGGGCATTAAATAACGTTTTCAAAAACAGGACAGTCATTGTGGTAGCTCATCGGCTAAGTACGATTCGCAGGGCAGACCAAATCATCGTATTAAAAGCGGGAATGATCATAGAGACAGGCAATCATCAAAGCCTGATGACAAACAAACAGTATTATTACAACTTAATTCAAAGCCAATATGAACCGGAAACAAACACCTTCTCCACAGAAGAAAGCGCAGACTAAATCATCCGGAAGAAGTGAAGAGCTGGGTGAGATTATTGACCGGATGCCCATGGCTTTCGGAAAATGGGTGGCACTGGCGGTCATTGTATTTGCAGCATTATTTCTATTGTTCGGATGGATTATCAAATACCCGGATATGGTGACCGGGCAAATTAAAATTAATGCGCAGAACCCGACCGTAAGGCTTGTTGCCAACAGTACGGGGAATTTGCTGCTTCTTTCGCACAAAGCACAGGAGGAGGTGAAGAAGGGGGAATATATAGCGGTCGTGCAAAATCCTGCTTCTACAGAGGATGTGCGGAAGATTGCGGATTTAATAAATCGAATAGATTTCGATGGCACCCATTTGCTTGCTCTTAAAGATACATTTCCCGACAAGGTATATTTAGGAGAAATCAACCCTCAATACTATGCCTTTCTTGCAGCTCTGAAAGCTCAATGTGACTATCTGCAGCAGAATGTCTACGAAAAGCAAAGAGAGAATATCACGACGAGCATTGAATGGAAAAAGAAGATTGTCCGAGAAGCGGAGGACTCGCAGAAAGCTGCAAAAGATAGAATGGATGTTGCCCGGAAATGGCTTAAACGTTATGTCTCTCTTGATCAGCAGGAAATAGCGACTTATGAATATGAGACCGATCAGATTAAAAATAATTACCTGACAACAGTACAGGAGGTACAAAACATAAATAGGGAGATTGCCTCGACCCGCATGCAAATCACAGAAGCATACCATCGGCTGGAGCAACTGGAAGTGGAACAACTAGAAAAAGAACGGGAACTGAAAGTGGAACTTTTGTCCACTCATCAGAACTTGATAGCAAATATGGCCGCATGGGAACAGAAATATGTTTTCAAAGCTCCTTTTGATGGAAAAGTAGAGTTCCTGAAATTTATTTCAGATGGTCAATTTGTGCAGGCAGGAGAAGCGGTATTTGGAGTGATACCCAAGGAAAACCATATATATGGTCAGGTGTTGCTTCCGGCCAATGGAGCCGGAAAGGTAAAAGAAAACAGTAAAGTCGTTATTAAGTTAGAGAACTATCCCTACATGGAGTATGGATATATAGAAGGATATGTATCTTCTATCTCTTTGGTCACCCAAACGCAGAAAACAGGAGAAAAGACCATTGAAACATATTTGATTAACGTTGAATTGCCCAACGGATTAACAACTAATTATGAAGAGACTCTCGACTTTAAATATGAGTTGGGAGGAACTGCCGATATTATTGTAAAAGACAGACGATTGATAGAACGCCTGTTTGATAATTTAAGGTATCGGACTAAATAAAACTCATACTCAAATTTACGCTCCATAGGAATTCAACACGACTTTTGCCCTCACGCTCTAACAGTCTGTCTGTATCCCTTTATTCATCGTGGTTTCGGGTGTGGTAGCAAGTGTGGTGGCAAGTATGAGAGCAAACGGTTGCTCTCACTCAGTTCCGTCGCATTATATGTTGTTTTTTGCTGCTATTATTTGATTTACAGAGTATTAATATCTGAAGTGTCAACTATTAACGATTGATATTTCAGCCATTAATAACTGAGAAATCAGGTGTTAATAGCTGATAACTCACGCATTATTGACCGATATATGATTGAATGCTTCCTGAAAGATCAGGTTGATTGAAACATTTCATGCGGTCAAATCAATCCAATCATATAAGTCAAGCGCCAGTTTCCTGCTTGGGAAACTGGCGTTCCCTTATAAGGGAACGCCAGTTCCAAGGCAGGAAACTAGCGTTTCCGATATAGGGAACGCTCGTTTCCAAAATAAGAAATTAAAGGAAACTGTAAGCCATTCAGATACAATGATATAGGGAAATATTGGTAAGAAATGAAACATATACGTGTGATTGATGTCGTATTTTATTATAAGGTTAATGCGAGTAAAAAGTCTGTTTTTATTAGAGGAAAAGTTTGTATGCCGTAATATAATATCGTACCTTTACGGGAATTGAATAATAAACAATATTGGTAGATAAACAGACAAAAAAGAATGAAAATAACTTTAATCAGACAAGACAGCGGGAGTGGAAAAGAAGCTCTAAGCATATGCGAAGCAGGTACATTATTCAACAAAATGAAAACGGAGACAAAATCGGGACACATTACGGCTTTGCGAAACCTGATACCGATGCTGGAAGGTACGTACAGCCAGTACGAACATATAGACAAACTGCCATATATCTATTCTGCCGTAGAATGTACCCGCACTAAAGAAGGCGAACGAAAAATGAAACAATATAACGGACTGGTGCAGTTGGAAGTGAACCGGCTGGCAGGCCCGTCCGAAATGGAATATGTGAAACGGCAGGCGGCACTCTTGCCTCAGACTTTCGCCGCATTCTGCGGTTCCAGTGGACGTAGCGTGAAAATATGGGTGCGTTTTGCCCTGCCGGATGACAGAGGACTGCCCGAAAAAGAAGCGGAAGCGGAATTATTTCATGCTCATGCCTACTGGCTGGCGGTAAAGTGCTACCAGCCGATGCTTCCTTATGATATTAATCTGCAAGCACCGGTGCTGACACAGAAGTGTCGCATGACACTGGACGAATCTCCATATTACAATCCCGATGCAGTGCCGTTCTGTCTGGAACAACCGCTCGCTATGCCCGGTGAAGAAACTTTCCGGCAGCGCAAGCAGGGTGAAAAGAATCTGTTGTTGCGATTGAAACCGGGATATGAGTCTGCAAAAACTTTCACGAAGATTTATGAAGCGGCGTTGAACAGGGCATTTCAGGAAATGGAAGACTGGAAACGTGGAGATGATTTGCAACCTTTGCTTGTACACCTTGCCGAGCATTGTTTCAAAGCGGGTATCCCCGAAGAAGAAGCGGTCCGGCAGACACTCATTCATTACTATCGGGAAGAGGATGAGCGAATCATACGCTCGACGATTCATAATCTTTATCAGGAATGTAAGGGTTTTGGCAAGAAAAACAGTATCGGAAGGGAGCAGGAGACGGCTTTTCTGCTGGAAGAATTTATGAACCGTCGTTATGAATTTCGTTTTAACACCGTGTTGGATGATCTGGAATACCGCCAGCGTGATTCCATCCACTTTTACTTTAAGCCCGTGGACAAACGTGTGCGCAACAGTATCTCTATCTGTGCCTTGAAAGAAGGCATCAATGCCTGGGATCGTGATGTAGACCGTTTTCTGAATTCGGAATATGTTCCTTTGTACAATCCTGTAGAAGAATATCTTTATGATGTCGGCCGTTGGGACGGGAAAGACCGTATCCGTGCATTGGCAGGATTGGTTCCTTGTACGAATCCGTACTGGCAGGAGTTGTTTTATCGTTGGTTTCTGAGCATGGTGGCGCATTGGAGAGGGGTGGATCGGCAGCATGGAAACAGTACGTCACCTTTGCTTGTCGGTCCGCAAGGGTATCGTAAGTCAACGTTTTGCCGGATTATTCTGCCGCCTGAGTTGCGTTTCGGCTATACGGACAGTATCGATTTCAAGAGTAAGCAGGAAGCGGAGCGTTATTTAGGACGTTTTTTTCTGATCAACATTGATGAGTTTGATCAGATCAATGTCAGCCAGCAGGGGTTTCTGAAGCATTTGTTGCAAAAGCCTGTTGCTAACTTGCGCAAGCCTCATGGCAATACTATTCGTGAAATGCGTCGTTATGCTTCCTTTATCGGCACCAGCAATCAGAAAGATTTGCTTGCCGATCCCAGTGGCAGCCGTCGTTTTATCTGTATTGAGGTGATAGCTCCTATCAAAACCAATGCTACCATCAATTACAAACAGCTTTATGCTCAGGCGATGGAAGCCATTTATAAGGGTGAGCGTTACTGGCTGGATGATGAGGATGAAAAGATTTTGAAGCAGACGAACCGTGAATTTGAGCAGGCGAGCCCGTTGGAACAGTTGTTCCATTGTTATCTCCGTCCGGCGGAAGAAGAGGAGGGAGGCGAATGGATGACGTCCATGCAGATTCTGAATTATTTGCAGACGAAGACACGGGACAGGTTGGCTATCAATAAGGTAGCTGTGTTCGGCCGTGCGCTTCAGAAGCTGAATATTCCCTGCCGGAAGTCCGGTAAGGGGACACTTTATCATTTGCTGAAAATAGAATGATTGGTAGCAACGTGAGGGCAAACGGTTGCTCTCACGCTGCTACCATTGGATCTCTAATCGCTGTAACTCCGATGAATAGGGGGATTGAAGCGGGAATGAGAGCGTGAGGGCAAAAGTGCTGTCATTTTTCATTTGGAAAAAAGTTATTTCGCTACAGTCGCCTCAACGAGACTATCCATATCAAAATCAATATTATAATCCTTTTCTATTTGAATCCTTCTTATTTGATTGACCAATGAATGCGGTTTCACCCTTCGGGTCATCTCTATTTCCAGCAACCTTTCGGGAAAGCGTTTACGGATTTCATCTATATTTCTCATGAAAAGTGAATCTTTATTTTCGTAGAGAGAATTGGCGGCTTCTGCCAGGATAAAAGCTCCCAAGCTGTCGGGATATTGTTTTAGTACTGCTTGAAGGAAAACCTTGCTTTTTCCAAAGCTTTCGTGGGCTTCAGCGTGCATATCTTTGGCAGCTTGAAGTAGTCCCAGTTGGAACAGATACTCACCGGTAATTGCGTTTTTCTCCATAGCAAGTGTTTGTATGTATAGGGCGGAGTCCAGTTCTCCCATTTCAGATAAAAGTTTGGCTTTCATGCCGTAATAGTCGGGATTTAAACTGTCGATTGCCAAAGCTTTGTCCAGAAAGCGGATGCATTTTCGGGTGGAGTCTACATCATAGGAAGATTCCATCAGGGCTATTGCTTGTTGGTAGAGGCTGTCTGCCTGAAGATTGATACAATGAGGAGTGATGTCTGCTTTAGACTCTTGCCGGGAATGGCAACCTGTAGCTGCAATAATCATTGGCAAGATAGTTAATAAGAGGCTTAATTTCTTGGGTTTCATATTCATAATTCTTATCATCCAATTTTATAAAAAGTAAGACTGGCGAAGAACTCGATAAGAAAATGTGTCTAATCTGATCTTATTTTGTTCTTCGTCAGTCTTTTCTTGTTTTGTTAAATGCCTAGCTGCTCTCTTGCCCAGGCTTCATCATGTCTTATTCTGTAAAGGTATATTTCGGACATATTCCACCATGCGCTGCCTGCGACAGTATAATCCAATGGATCTTTGTCACGGCGAGCCGTAGGAGTAAATCGGATATAGTTGTAAGCTTGCTTTCCACTCACATTGTTTTTAGCTGTGGCATGGCCACCGTTTGTTGTCGGCAGATTGAATTCTTCATTACCCATACTTTCAAAGAACTCACCGTTCATACTTCCATATATTGTTGCGGCTTTTACGTCACCTCCGTTATTCACTCTGCTTTGACGTGCATCATATTCAAAACAAAGGTCCTTTAATGGTTTGTTCAGTTTGATCTGGACATAATGTGCTTCTGTTGTAACAGGAGCATTCCACTTGGTATGATAATAAGTATTCACCTTCCCGTCAATCAATGCCGGTAAACCGCCTCCGTCTCCGACATGATTAGCATTGTCGGAAAGCATATCGATAGTAAGAGTAACACGTTCCATTTCGGAAGCTTCGCCGGAAATGCCTGTTATTGTTACCGGACTATCTGTCTCCATACCAGTCGGACCATAGGTGTTGATAGTAAATGAGTATTCACCTGCACATTGGTAAGTATCATCTATGATATAGGATGTTGTCTTATAGTCATTTATTAAGATCTCTTTATTTTCTTTCGTGACTTTATCGTAATAGGTAATCTTTATCTTGTTGAAGTCTACATCTTCAGGTATCTCCCATTGCAGCTGAATACTTCCGGCTCCCGGAGTAGCAGTAGCATTGATCACATTTAAAGGAGGTGTCGCGATAAATCCGGCCTGTTTTACTGTGACTACGAACTGACTTGGTACTTTGTCGGTGCTATTGGTACTCTTGAAGGTTATCTTTCCTTCACGAGGTTGATTCTCAACTTCAGTGTTGGCTTTAATGATAAAGCTTTCGGAGACATCACGCAGTGCTCTTGAAGCGGGTAATGATACTGGAGTGATCCAGGATTGGGCGGATTCTTCGACTTCATAGGTATATGACACTTCACCGGCAGGAGAATTTACTTTGAAAGGAATAGTGATTGTTTCTCCCATTGCTTTCACTTCATAGATCTTCTTGTCTTCATCGATTTCGACTATATAACCTCTAGGTTGTTGCTTTATCAGGAAAGAAGCTGTATAGCTGTAATTCTGGGAAGACTGGAGGATAATCGTACAATAACGTACGTCAGTCTCGGTGCTTTTATCCAGCGTAAATTTCAGTTCCTGTTTGTTTACGTCTTCCGCTGCACGCGTCTTTGCATCAAATGTGGCAGGTTGCTCTGCCAGACGTATCCAGTTGCAAGTGTCTGGTATAATGATATTATCCAGATTCAGGTTGGTCGCTACAGGAATTGTCAATGTTTCTCTTTCTGCATCTATTATTTCTACATATCCTTCCTGTTGTAGCTTGTCACCTATCAGGATGGCCGGTTCTTTACCAAACTGCGAGACAGTGATGGAATAGCTTTGATGACCATAGGCTACAGTGATTTCTGCCCGGCGTTGTTTGTATATATTGTTTGCACTGGCAGATACGACTACTTTGCCCTCGTGTTGTACTACCTTGCACCATTCTGCATTGGACTGGGCACTCCATCTGTCGAGTGGTACATTGGTCTGCACTTCAATTTCATGTTCTCCTCCCAGAAGTGGGAAAGTGATAGGTGCCTGACTTTTATCAGGAACTACGAGCGTTTCTACTTTAAACTCGGTTTCGTAATCGGGCGAACAAGAGATAAGTCCGGAAGCAATTCCGAATATGCTTGCGAGCCCGATGATTAATATATTTTTTTTCATACTCATTTGATTTGATTACAAGTTATCTACTCTTGGGTTAAATTCATATCGTAGTTTGGCTTTCACTTCCCGGTAAGGGGCGGTGGATTCCAGGCGATATTTATAATGCAGACGGAACTCTTTGTAATAAGTGGCACGTCCGTCGGGAGTACGGATAGCGTTTAACAGGAATGTGTTGTCGTAATCATCGATTGGGGTAAGTTGTACTACATCGACCGGATCCACTTCCACATCATTAACTCTGTCATGCGCTCTGATGGTAAGTTCTCTGGCCTGAGGATTCTCCGGTTGCTGCTCGCCAATTTCCAGAATGATACTCTTAGATACAATTCTGCTTCTTGCTGTCTTATAATCGCCAAGATCTTCATCACCTGCCATCATGCGTACCGAATTGGCACCGATCGGGAATACTTGATTGGCATTTGTCGGTCTACGGACTTCGGGACTACCACTGGGGTTAGGAATTACAATCGTACTGCTTGTATAATTGTAGTAGGTAGAAGTCTTTGTCGTTGCGTAATAGTTTTCTTTATAGATACGCAATAATACATGACTTTTATCCGGATTATAATTAGGTGTTTTTTCCGGATCTATCTTGTAATCCAGAAAATAAATGGAATCCGGTGAAATCCTTTCCAGATTTTTCAGATAGATCGGAAACATTACTTTGGAAGTGCCTGCCTGAATATCCAGTTCCTTATTGGGAAAATCATAGCATTCATCGGGAAGCAGTTTGGCAAATTTTTCTTTTTCTATATCAAAGTTGGATTTGTTGTATGCTTTCAGCAAAGAATCCGATTCCAGAAGAGCTACATGGTGTGTGTTAGGGCTTATTTGTGAGCCGCTGACCGTGGCAACCAGATAGATCGTATCTTTTTCTTGTCCTACATTAGCCACCTGCCGGTCGTAGATCAGACTCGAATTACTGAGTAAGCCTACTTCGTTCCGGTATTGTTCCTGGTCGAAATCGTATTCATTGCAAGCACTCAATACACCTATAAGGGTGCAGAGCATTATATTAAATTTCTTTTTCATATTCAGTCTGTTATTCATGTTTTGATATTATCTGTCCCATCCGAAATTCTGGTCGGCATTGGGAACCTTCAGCAATTCATCATGGCGGATCGGTAAGAATACCATTTTAGGCAGTGCAATGCGGTCTCGCACATTTTGTGTATTGATCGTCACAATATTCCAGAATCCTTCATTACCGTTGGCATTTGTACGGTCTTTTGTCACATCCAGTCCCCGCCAGTTGGAGCTGTTGGCATCTTCGTCCAGATAGGTTCCCCACCTGCGCGTATCGAAATATCGGTATCCTTCGTTAAAGAGCTCTACCTGACGTTCATTGCGGATGATTTTTTCAAAATTGTCTGCTTCTGCCATGTCGTTGGCATCTACTCCCGGCAAGCCGACGCGATAACGTATCATGTTGAAATATTTAGCCATTTCTGCCGGATCACGGCTAACGGTTTCCTCAATAAGTGTACCTGTATTGTCGGATACTTCTACGGTCACTGTACCTTCTACACGGTTCAATGCTTCTACATATTCCAGTAGCACTTCACCATAACGAATGATAGGGAACGGTTTAGGGCTGGTGACGAATGCGCCTTTTACACTCCCTTTGCCGTTAGCCCATGAGTCGTCCGGATGAATGTATTTGACGGGAACATAACCGCTGACACTGTAGTCGTTTACGTTATTTCCGGCACCGGCAATTCCGGCATTGGTATCATCGTGAGAATACCAGAATTGCTGATTGACGTAGGAGGCGTCGGTAGAAGCTGAACTCATCGGCCAGTAGCGACCCGGAAAACCTATCGAGGCATAGAAGCGTGCCGAACGATTGGCGTACATCATAGGTACGTTTTCCCTCAGTAGGTATGTCCCCAGTTTTTTGGATTCGCCGGTGAGTCTGCTGAAGTCCGGTTCATATGGATATTCTGCCGATGAATTATGAATAGTCCGCCCATCTGCCATCAGATAGCAATCAATTACCCTCTGCGGCACAGACATTGAACCCCATCCGCCAAACTTGACAGGGAATGAGTGATGGGTATAGTTAGTGACGTTACTGGATTCCATCGCCCAGATGAATTCTTTATTAGTCTGTATGATACCTTCTCCTGTGAACATGTCGGAGTAAGAGTGATAAGGATCGATATTGCCTGCTCCGTCAGGGAAGTTAGCAGTAGGGACATTGGAGGCCAGAGGATATGGGTTCTGGGCATCTGCTTCCACTGTATGTAGCTCGTATCCCATTTTGGTCAGCTGTTTGGCGGCAGCTGCTGCAACGGCCCAGCGTCTCGGGTCATACTCTTGATTGACATAGTAGGCTCCGTCGCTTTTACGTTTCCAGGTCCCGAAACATTTACGGGCTGCAGCTCCGCCATTGAAAAGCGGTGAAGCCTGGAAGAGGCGCAAACGGGCGATGAGTGCCATGGCTGCTCCTTTGGTCGGACGTTGATAATAGTTGACGCTTTGCTCATCCGCCGAATAGATGCCTTGAGTTGCCAGTCGGAATTCATCGCATATATAATCTACAGACTCATCATAGGTAGCCCGTTCGCGATTATAATATTCGGCAGGTTCGGAGGTGCTCAGTTCTTCATCGCCCACGATAATCAACGGTCCCCAGTTCATCAAAAGATGATAATAAGCGTACCCACGCATAAAGTGAACATATCCGATATAACGTCTTCTGTCCATTTCGTTCATATCAGGTACATTGTAGACTTCTTTGAGCATTTTGTTACATCTTGCTACAATGACATACATGTCGTACCATTGGTTTTGGATAGGCAGATTTCTGCTGTTGATGGTACCTACGGAAAATTGTAGTCCCCAAAATTCATTTGTCTGATATTTAAGTGTTATTTCGTCCGAAGCAGATTCCCCCGGATTCCAGGAATTTCCCCAGATAGCCCCTGCGTCGGGAAAACCTTTCGGAGTGTTCCAGAGATAACCTTCAGCATTTTTCTTGCTGTGAAAGATGGAGTCTTCTTTGAAAGTAGCTTCGAAGTATGGGTCTACATCCAGAAAATTGCAGGAACTGAGTAGTAGTGTACTTCCTACTGTTGCTCCCAATATTATTTTGAATAACTTTTTCATGAGTGTTCTATATTATTTTTAGAATTTAAGATAAACCTGGAACGTGTAAGTTGCCGGTATCGGATAAGCGGCCCCGTTTGCAGATGCCTGTTCCGGATCAAAATACTTCACTTTGTCGATAGTAAAAAGGTTGTTGGCAACAAACTCCAGATCGACAGAAGATAGTCCTGTCTTTTTTATCCATGGAGTCTTCAGGTTGTACTTCAGACTGAGTTCCTGAAAGCGCAGGAAAGAACCGTTCCGTTTCCAGAAAGAGGAAAGCTGGGAGTTGTTCGTATTACCTCCGTAGGAGAGACGTGGGAATTCTGCATGGGGATTTTCCGTAGCGGTGGTGCCTGAATACCATGCGGGCGTCCATCTGTTCTTGGGATTGTTGGCCAGCTTGATAACGTTGCCGAGTTCTCCGTTATAGAAGGGAATCCATCCTGCGTCATTACCGAGTCCCGAACGGTAGTAGTCTACTTTTGCCGAACCTTTGAAAAGGAAGCTGAGGGTTAAGTCTTTCCAATGAAAATCGGCTCCGAACCCATACATTACCCGGGGGAGTTGGTTGGAATAGGACAAAGGTACTTTGTCATTGTCATTGATAATACCGTCTCCATTTACGTCACGATATTTGATATCTCCCGGACGAATGCGGCCGAATCCGCTTTGGTCGGCACTTGTGTTGATTTCTTCTTTACTGGAGAAGAGACCTTCTGCAATATATCCGCGAAGGATGTTAAAGGGTTTTCCGGTTACACTCAGATAATCATAAGGTAACTTGTTTTCTTCATAGTAATCAATAATATTCTGAGAGAAAGTGTAATTGCCGCGTACAGTGAAGCTCATGTCTTTATTGATCTGGTGGAAGAATTCGAAGTTTCCGTCAGAACCATAGCTATGCATTTTTCCTACATTTGATTTCGGGACGGTAACCATACCTACAAACTTAGGCAGCGTCACACGATCCTGGAAGATGTGATCACGTGTATCGCGGAAAAAGTCAACAGTGACAGAGAGCTTGTCGTGGAAGAACTTGGCATCGATACCAAAGTTGAGTTTCTTTGCTACTTCCCATTGAAGGTTGTCGGCTCCTTTCACAGTTTCTGTAATACCCCGTTCACGATATCCCCAGTAAGAGGCGGCATTGTCATTGATTAATGTCAAATAAGGGAACCGGTCACCACTGATCTGGTCATTACCTACCTGACCGTAGGAGCCGCGGAACTTGAGGAAGCTTAACCAGGGAATGGCCTCATTGACCCAGTTATAGGATGTCGGTACCCAGCCTACAGCAATGGAAGGGAAGAAGCCGAATCTTTTTCCTTTTTCGAATTGTGCAGAACCTGTGTAACCGAAGTTTGCATCAATGAAATAGCAATTGTTATAGCCATAGGAAACACGTCCTGATAAGTTTTGACGCCGTTGAGGAATGGCATTGATACCCATCGCGTCATACTTCCATTGGGTGTTATGAACATCTTCCATGTAATATAAAGCCAATGCTCCTAGTGAGTGCAAACCAAATGTACGGTCCCAGTTGGCTTTGGCTTCCATGTAGTATTTTCTGTATCTGTTGTTATTTTGTGTATATTTCATGTTCTCTTTGGCAGTACGTAATGTTTTGATGAGTACCCCTTGTGAACTTCTTCCTGTAGCGCGGTAGAGGTCAGGCCATATGTAACGTCCTTCATTGAAATAATTGATATTTTCGCTCATCGCTTGTACCGACGCTGTCATTCCTTTCAGGAATCCTCCGAATTCCTGTTCAAGTTTGAGTGTAAGCATATTACGCTGAGTTTCATCTTGCGTGTATCCGGTGTTATTTAGCATGACATACGGAGAAGCAAGGTCATGTTTTCCATAAGAAGGGAAGGTACCGTCTGAATAGGTTTTAGGAAACATCAGTGGAGTTAGCTGACGGACTGCTGACCATACCGTATTCGTGTTTTGTCCACCCGGGCTGGTATAGTTGGAAATATATCCGTCCAGACCAAAATAAACTTTGGTTGTTTTGGTCAGATTCATGTCAATATTGGCACGATATGTTATTTTTTTATATGACAAAGGCTTTTTGAACAGGTTGTCTTCCTGCCGGTAGGCCGCTCCTTCATCCTGATACCCTAATGAAAGATAATATCTGGCTATGTCGCCTCCTCCTTGTGCATTGATGTAATAGTTCTGTTGGATAGATGTGCGTTTCATTATTTCATCTATCCAGTTAACATCCGGGTAGAGGTCTTTATCCAAATTGTATTTTATCAGATCCAGTTCCAGACGGGAGTAAAGGTCGTCTTCACCCGACATGGCACGTGCCTCATTGGCAAGGAGAGCGTAGTCATAAGCTCCCAGGTATTCGGGCAGACGTTTGATGTGGCTCGTCCTGTGATGGTAAGTTTGCCTGTTTCTCCACGTTTAGTGGTAACCAAGACCACGCCATTGGCACCTCGGGTACCATACACTGCGGTGGCGGAGGCGTCTTTCAGGATACTGAACGATTTTACATCATCAGGATCAATGTCTTCAAGGCGGCCTTCGATACCGTCAATCAGCACTAATGCACCGGAGCTGGCTCCGAAAGTACTGATACCACGAATCCAGAAGTTGGAGATGTTTTTTCCCGGTTCGCCCGAACTCTGCATGGTGATGACACCAGCCAACCGTCCGCCGATCATGTTGTTGAGGGAAGTACCGGGAGTACTGAGCTGGGCTACATCAATGGTACTGATTGCACCTACTACTGATATCTTTTTTTGTGAAGTCATACCTGTGACCACTACTTCGTCAAGCTTGGTGTCATCTTCTTCCAATGTAACTTTGAGTGTCATTTCATCTTTAGTCACCAGTTTCTCGATAGATTTCATTCCAATAGCCTGAATGACTAATATTTGGTTGGCATCTACTTTGATACTGAATTTACCATCCATATCTGCTGAGGTTCCCACTCCCGGTGCATTCTTAACATAAATGGTAGTACCCGGTAGCGGTTCACCGGTTTTGTCTATTACGACCCCCGCTACAGTAAACTGTTTTTTCTTATTGTCTTGACTGTAACTCGTCAGCGGTATAAGCGCCATGATCAGTACAATCAGTAGAAAATTATTTCTCATATTGTATTTTGTATAAGGTTATTCAATGGATAATTTACGAATCACTTTGTTCTGTGTGTCGGCTACATATACAATAGTTCCATCACTGTTGACTGCTACTCCGCAAGGGAAGTGGAATTTGGCAATTTCCGGACCTCCATCCTTATAACCTTCCGCTCCCGGCAGACCGATAGGTGTGGTTACGGCTGCTCTTTCTTTCGGCATAGTAGTATCTATTACGCGGATGCAGGAATTACCACTGTCAGCAATGTACATTTTTCCGTCGTCGGTGAAACAAATCTGGCGCGGGTGTCTGAATTTGGCGTTCTTCAGCAAGCCGTCTTCCCAGCCCTTCCCGTTCATAACTCCTTCGTAGATTGCTTTTCCTGCGTATGATTCTCCGTTATAAGTGTCTTTATCTTCCGGAGTGATCTTGGATACGTCCACTCTCCAAATCTGGTGAAAATCTGCAAGAGATACATAGAGTACGTTTTCTTCTCCTTTAATAGGGCTGAATGCGATATAGGAGTCACTTCCTGCTTTGCCGCCGTCGCCTGTTGCTACATTAGATATTTTCTTTAGCAAAATTTCTGCTGTACGGTTTTTAGGATTGATTCGAACCAATTGCCCTTTCCACATGACCGTATAGATCATATGATCCAGCTTGTTGATTACAAAGCAATGCTTCCAGTTGTTTTCGTCTACGGTGCTGAGTTCTTCTGATTTCAAGACTGTTCTATATCGGGGAACATAATTTAGAAGTTTTTGCATATCATAATATTTCATGCCGGCATCATCCGGAATGTAAACAGCTTCAGCATCTTTTTCATCAGAATAAGCCGGTGCATTAATATATGCAGTTCCATATTTTAATACAATGGAAGAATTGCTGGCGATGGAAATCATTGAAATGTTTCCGTTTACGCCTTCACCTTTTTCATTACGGCAGGTTGTGTTTGGTTGTTTGTCTTTTCCACTGTCTCCTTTACGGTCTACCACAAATATATTGTCTTCACCGTCTATACAGAGATAGAAAGGAGAGGAGAAAGTACATGTGGCAAGGTCACCACCAACGGTGTTTATATTATTGTCCGGTGATGCAAGTCCTGCTACCGTACTAACACTGGTTTGTGTCTTGTATAGGAATTGGTCTGGTGCTTTGCCTATGTATTCTTGACCGTCGGGCGTTCTTCTTTCTACAAGAATATTCATCTCTCTTTTGAAGGTGAGTCCTTTGGGAACAAATGCATAGATTCTGCTACCGTTACTGCTGACTAATCCGGCAGGATGTCTGATCCCGTCTACATCTTCAAAATAGACTTTCATGCCAGTGGTGTCTGTACCGAAGTTGCGGCCTTCGATGATCATCGGAGTGGCTATACCTCCGGAATCAGGATAAAATTCTGTAATCTCAATAGGCTGGTTTGGGTTGAACCCGCTGCTTCCATTGATGTCGTCATCTGAACAGGAAGCTAACCACGCGAAAGCTGTAATGAACAGCGTCCAATAAACTCTTCTTTTTCGCATTGTTTTTCTGTGATAAAAGGTTAATAATTAGATTGGTTAAAAAAAAGTGATAGGGAAACCTACTCTTGTGTGTCTACTATGTGGGTAGAACTAGGGTATGCATACAAGGGGTATACGTTTGTTTTTGTATGTATGAGTAAGTTTGAAAATATATGGGTGTGTTTGACTGCTATTATTCATCTTCTTAAATTGGGGGTATTGAAGTTGATAATGAACTCAGAATACATATTATACCTATTCTGATCTGTGCTGAAATAAAAGTAAAAAATGAGATCAAATTCTCTGGTTTTGAAAGGCGGAGGGCTGTTGCTAAGAGTTTTCATAAATGTTAATTTAAGGTTATAATCATATTGATTAATTGGGGCTAAGTCGTAATAGGACTTGGTATTTTTATACCCCAAAGTATATTTTCTACTGTTTCCATAGGCTATTCAAAGGTTATTAAGTGCATGTACTATTCTAAGACGGTGTAAAGTTATTAATAAAATCGAAAAATACAATATCTTTTTTATTTTAATTATCAACAAACACCATTTTTTTAGAATCTCAATTCTACTATATAGTTCATAAATTGTCATCTCATGTGATGGATGAAGAAGGCAACCGCAGTGGGTATGGCTATGATTTTCT
>OGWQ01001109.1_pt1 | contig 16772 bp, 10 predicted proteins | sample 1576091 | NCBI WGS metagenome assembly OGWQ01 (sample SAMEA3541584, study PRJEB24748) | human gut metagenome | biome: human gut; feature: human-associated habitat; material: faeces | place: China | collected 2012
GTAAGTTCAGTTTGCTTTTGTTCCCAATGGATTGCGTTATCTGATTTTGAGGAATTCTTCTCCTGCCTCCCGGATCGAATTTCGTCTGGTGATGGAGGTGGGCTCTGTACAAGAGACCGAACAGGAGAAAGGATGTGCCCATTTTTTGGAACACGTAGCTTTTGGCGGTACGACTCATTTTCCTAAACGTTCGTTGGTGGAATACCTGGAGTCTTTGGGAATGAAGTATGGACAAGACATCAATGCCTTTACCGGTTTTGACCGTACCATTTATATGTTTGCTGTTCCAGCAGATCATCAGAAAGAAGAAGTCATTGATCGTTCGTTACTTATCATGCGTGATTGGCTGGATGGCATTTCCATGAGTTCAGAGAAAGTGGAGAATGAAAAAGGAATTATACTGGAGGAACTGCGTGGTTATGATTTGGGGGATGATTTTTATTCGTTAAAGATAGGACAGGGGATATTCGGACACCGTATACCGTTAGGTACAGTGGAAGATATCCGGAAAGTAACGCCACAGATATTGGAGGGATATTATCAGAAATGGTATGTACCTTCTTTAGCCACTTTAATAGTTGTCGGAGATATTTCTCCTCAAGACATAGAAATTAAAATTAAGGAAGGTTTTTCTTCATTGCAAAAGCGTCCGGTGAATGGTTTCCGAACCTATCCGCTGGAATATACTAAAGGTATCCATTTATCGGAAATCCGTGATTCGTTGCAGACTAAAACGAAAGTCGAACTAATGATTCCGCATCCTTGTGTGGTAGAACGTACTATGGAAGATGCAGTGATGAAACAGATGGGGAGATTGCTTGTCAGAGCAGTTTCTTCTCGTTTTCAAGGACGAAAATTGAAGACTAGTGTTTCAGATCAGTGGTATCTAAGTGACAAGAATCATTTGGTCTTAACAGTGGAAGGACAAAACAGGAGTGAGTTATTGGCGGCGATTTCTGCTACCGTAGCCGAATTGAATGAGTTGATTCGTCACGGATGGCAAGAGGAAGAATTGGAAGATATAAAAGATGATTTTTGTCATCAGATGCAGTCGGGTACTGGCAATTTATCACGTTCCTCTTCTGCATGGTGTGATGACTTTGTGGATTATGTGATATCAGGCGACCGGTATCTTACGGATACAACCCGACAGAAAAAACTCAAAACCGACATAAGAAAAGTGGAAGGTAGCTCTTTACAGGCTTTGTTGAAAGAATGGCTTTCTTATTATAAAGAAACTCTGCTGGTAGGATGTAGCAGCCACACCGGATTAGGTGCTCCGTTGACGAAAGAGGAAATAGCTGATGCATGGGCACAGGGAGAACAGACAGAATGTACTGCTTACTCTTATGTCCGTCCGGATAGAAAGGAGGAAACAGAAATAGCTACACCTCCTTGTCTTGCGTCACGTCAGTTTTTTGATTCAACTTTTATTGCCCGTATTGTAGAATATCCTCACACACGGATTCGGGAAGTGGAACTAAAAAATGGAATCCGCTTGGTACTGAAGCCTACACAGGAAGCAGATACAGCTTTGCTTCTGACCTCTTTTGCTCCTTTTGGAACTTCCTCTTTGCCTGATGAAAAGTATCCTTTGCTGCAAGGTATCGGATATATGGATATGGGAGGCATTGCAAAAGTAGACGGAGAGATGCTTTCGGATTATCTTTCTCAAAAAGAAATTTCGCTCACGATGGCGATGGAGAATCACTGGCATGGTTTCATAGGTATGGCCTCTGTTGCCCATGCTCCGGAGTTTTTTAATTTGATTTTTGAAAAGATATTCGATCCGGAACTTAAATATGATGATTTTGAAGAGATTCGTCAGGAATTGCTGAAGGATTATGGCAAAGAAACTATGCTGGAAAAAATGCTGAAGCGTGCTCCGGACCGTTTGCTTTCTGCCCGTATGGATGAATTGATGGGAGCTGCCATACCCCGTTCATCCAATAAACTTTCCATTGATCAGATCAAGAGTCAGAATCTGGATTCTATCGCTGTTTTCTATAAAGAACTTTACGCACGCCCCGAAGGAACGACGTATGTTATCTGTGGCAATTTTGATACGGATACTATCATGCGGCAGTTTGTATCTGTGTTCGGGAGGATCCCTGCTTCGTTGTGTCCATCGGAGTATTCTTATCCTCATTTTGAACTTCCGGTTGAAAAACATATAGAAGGTTTTCCGAACGATAATGAGACACAGACCTTATTTGATTATCTTTTCTTCGGATATTATCAACCGGGTCTGAAGAGTACGTTAACACTGAAACTGATGCGTGATGTGATTCGTAATCGTTTGATTTCCGTGCTTAGGGAACGTGAATCATTGGTTTATTCGCCTTATATATCGTTGATGTATGAGGGAATTCCCTGGCGGACATTCTACTTTGATATCAATGCGTCTGCTGATAACCGTAATATGCCCGAAATAGATATTCTGTTGAAAGAGATATTGCATAAACTGCAGTTGCAGGAAATAGGAGAAGAGGAATTAAGAAATATCAAACGCTCTTTTCTGATAGCTAAACGCGAAGCGTTGAATGAAGAAGCTCCTGCCAACTGGCGTACTACCTTAGTCGGATTACTGAAGAATGGAGAGTCGTTGGCTGATTTCGAGCAGTACGAGCAGTGTCTTGAGAGTATTACCCCTGCTACTTTGCGTGAGGCGTTTAACAGCTATCTGAGTCTTGAAAATTATAGTCTGCTATATTTAAGTAAAAACAAACTGAAAAATGACACAAAGAATAATTAAACGGTTGCTATGCCTGGTCTGTTTGTGTGGCTGCTGTCTCGGTGTGGTATCTGCACAGGGAGATATGAACAAACGCGCTTACGTATTATTTGATAATACCGGTAAGGAGATTACTTACGGAGAGTTAGTTAAGCAACTCTCCGGTTATGACATTGTCTTTCTGGGAGAAATACATAACTGTCCGATTACGCATTGGCTGGAATTTGAGATAGCTCGTTCGATGTACGCTATTCATAAAGATAAGCTGATGCTGGGAGCGGAAATGCTGGAGAGTGACAATCAGCTGATTCTGGATGAATATATGCAACGTCAGATTTCTTATGATCACTTTGAGGCAGAAGCCCGCCTGTGGGATAATTATAATACGGATTATTATCCGGTCGTTTTCTTCGCTAAGGAACATGGCATTCCGTTTGTTGCAACTAATATCCCCCGACGTTATGCTAATAGTGTGAAAAATAAAGGAATCGAAGTACTTGATTCTTTGTCAGATGAAGCTAAAAGGTACATTGCACCTTTGCCTGTTCCTTTCGAATATAATGAGAAAGAAAGTGAAGCGGCTTTTAGCATGATGAATATGCTGGGAGGAAAGCAGAGCGGAGATAACCGGAAACTGGCTCAGGCACAAGCTGTCAAAGATGCCACGATGGGATGGTTTATTGCTCATAATATGAAAGATAAGTTTCTGCACATCAACGGAAACTATCATTCTGACTTCAAAGGTGGAATTATACCTTATTTGCTTCGTTATCGTCCCGGAACAAAAGTAGTGACAGTCACTTCTGTACGCCAAGAATCCATTCATCAACTGGATGAAGAAAATAAAGACCGTGCAGACTTTTATATTTGTGTTCCTGAAGATATGGTGAACAGTTATTAAGGCAGCTTGTCTTTTTAAGTGAAGATAATAAAAGTCTCTATAAAATAGCTTTATGGAGACTTTTTTGTACCTTTGCGCCCTTAAACTAACTAACCTTTAAAAAACATGTTTACTGACTTATTGCATTCCTCTTATTTCTCGCTCTTTCTGATAGTAGCGTTGGGATTTATGTTAGGAAGAATTAAGATTAAGGGGCTATCGCTTGATGTGTCAGCGGTGATCTTTATTGCTCTTCTTTTTGGACACTTTGGTGTTATTATTCCTAAAGAATTAGGAAACTTCGGTTTGGTACTTTTTATTTTTACCATCGGTATTCAGGCCGGTCCCGGATTCTTCGACTCTTTTCGTAGTAAAGGAAAGACGCTGATTCTCATTACTATGCTTATTATCTGTTCTGCCTGCCTCACGGCAGTAGGTTTGAAGTATGCGTTCGATATTGATACGCCGAGTGTAGTCGGATTGATTGCAGGAGCTTTGACCAGTACTCCGGGATTGGCGGTAGCAATTGATAGTACCCACTCTCCGTTAACATCCATTGCTTACGGTATCGCTTATCCGTTTGGTGTAATCGGAGTGATTTTGTTTGTGAAGTTGCTCCCCAAAATCATGCGTGTAAATTTGGATCAGGAAGCCCGTCGCCTTGAAATAGAGCGCCGCGGACAATTTCCGGAGTTGGGCACTTGTATCTACCGTGTCACTAATGCAAGCGTATTCAACCGTAGCTTGATGCAGATCAATGCACGGGCAATGACAGGTGCTGTTATTTCCCGTCTGAAACATAAAGATGAAATATCCATCCCCACCGCGCATACAGTATTGCACGAAGGAGATTATATTCAGGCAGTAGGCAGTGAGGAATCACTGAATCAGCTGTCTGTATTAATTGGCGAACGTGAAGAAGGTGAACTTCCTTTGGATAAAACACAGGAAATCGAGTCCTTACTATTGACCAAGAAAGATATGATCAATAAGCAACTGGGTGATCTGAATTTACAGAAAAACTTCGGTTGTACGGTGACCCGTGTTCGTCGAAGCGGTATTGACTTATCTCCGTCACCGGATTTGGCTTTGAAGTTTGGTGATAAACTGATGGTGGTAGGAGAGAAGGAAGGCATCAAAGGAGTAGCCCGCCTACTGGGAAACAATGCGAAGAAACTTTCCGATACTGATTTCTTCCCCATCGCGATGGGTATTGTGCTGGGGGTCTTATTTGGTAAGTTGAATATTTCTTTCTCCGATACACTGTCGTTTTCACCTGGATTGACCGGAGGAGTATTGATGGTGGCGTTGGTTTTGAGTGCCGTTGGTAAGACAGGGCCTATCATTTGGTCTATGTCCGGCCCCGCCAATCAACTGTTGCGGCAGTTAGGTCTGTTGCTTTTCCTTGCTGAAGTCGGAACCTCTGCCGGAAAGAACCTTGTGGCTACTTTTCAGGAAAGCGGATTACTGATGTTCGGAGTGGGTGCAGCTATCACAGTAGTACCGATGCTGGTTGCGGTAATTGTAGGACGCTTGGTATTCAAGATCAACATACTTGATCTACTGGGAACCATTACGGGAGGTATGACCAGTACTCCGGGACTGGCTGCTGCCGATTCGATGGTAGACAGTAATATTCCAAGCGTGGCATACGCGACCGTTTATCCGATTGCTATGGTATTCCTTATTTTATTTATACAGGTGATATCTTCAGCTGTGTATTAATGAAAATCAGTATATATAGGTATTGATTGTTAAAATAATAGTTTGTATCTTTGCCGCCTCAAAATTTAAGATGAGGTGAAACGATTGTCATTGAATATCATGCGCTGTTTCTTGCCGGTACTGTTTGTATCGTATTTGGTAAGTATCACATTCTTTGCTCACATACACGTGGTCAATGGCGTGACAATCGTCCATTCGCATCCTTTCAAGAAAGGGGCGGCACATAAGCACTCAACAGTCGAACTGTTATTAGTTCATTTCCTGTCACATCTGACAACGGACGGTGCGGCTGTTGTGTTTGCTCTCTCTCTTTTTATTCCATTCCTCTTGTGGCGGTTGCATGGTATTACGCAGCATACGCACTACTATTCTCCCTATCATGGGGTGGTGGCACTCAGAGCCCCTCCTGCTATTCGTTTTTCCGTCATTTGAACCGATGGTATCCTGCTTTATAGTAAAGCGGGAAGTCCTCATCTGTTTGTTCACATCATCACTTAACGAAAACGAATAACAAACGAAAAATGAAGAAATACATCTTTTCGCTTGTCTGCTTGTGCTGTGCATTGTTGCCTGCCCTCGAAGGACAAGCTGCTCTCCATGAGCATCCCGAATATCCGGATTTACGTAAATCGGATGCAAACATCGTAGGTCATATCCTTGATAAAAACACCAAAGAACACCTGCCTTATATTACTGTGGCATTGAAAGGTACAACGATCGGTACTGTGACCGATGCTACCGGACACTACTTTTTGAAGAACCTCCCCGAAGGTAACTTCGTGCTTGAAGTCAGCTCAGTAGGTTATAAAACCGTAAGACGCAATGTAACACTGAAGAAAGGCCGTACGCTGGAAGAAGATTTTGAAATAGAAGAAGATGCGGTTGCCTTGGACGGCGTAGTTGTTTCCGCCAATCGTAACGAGACCACCCGTCGTTTAGCGCCTACTTTGGTGAATGTAGTCGATATGAAAATGTTTGAAACGACCAACTCCACTACTCTGGCACAGGGATTGAGCTTTCAGCCGGGAGTACGCGTAGAATCCAACTGTCAGAATTGTGGTTTCCAGCAAGTACGTATTAACGGTTTGGATGGTCCTTATACACAAATCTTGCTTGATTCCCGTCCGATTTTCAGTGCACTTTCGGGTGTATATGGCATTGAGCAGATTCCTGCCAGCATGATAGAGCGTGTGGAAGTAATGCGTGGAGGCGGTTCAGCTTTGTTCGGGTCGTCTGCCATTGCCGGTACAATCAATATTATTACTAAAGAGCCGATTCGCAATTCAGGAATGTTGTCTCATACCATTACCGGTATTGGAGATGGAGACGCTTTCGATAATAATACTGCTTTGAATGCCTCTCTTGTAACGGACGATCAGCGTGCCGGTTTATATATCTTTGGTCAGAACCGCCACCGTTCGGCATACGACCATGATGGAGACGGATATTCTGAAATACCGAAAATACATGGCCAGACAATCGGTTTCCGTTCCTTCCTGAAAACGACTACTTATTCAAAACTGACTTTCGAATATCATCATATGGAAGAATTCCGCAGGGGAGGAGACTTACTGAACCGTCCGCCTCATGAAGCGAATGTGGCCGAACAGACAGAACATTCCATCAATGGCGGTGGATTGAAATATGACTATTTCTCACCAAACGAGAAGCACCGTTTTAATGTGTTTGCATCCGCACAACACATCAATCGTGACAGCTATTATGGTGGCGGGCAGGATCTGAATGCTTACGGAAACACTACCGACCTGAACTGGATGGCAGGATCACAATATGTCTACAGCTTCGGAAAATGTATTTTTATGCCTTCGGACCTGACTGCCGGAATCGAATTCAACCAGGATAAGCTGGAAGACAATATGTGGGGATATCACCGCACGGTAGATCAAAAAGTAAATATCGGTAGCGCTTTCCTGCAAAATGAATGGAAGAACGATCATTGGGGATTCTTGCTTGGCGGTCGTCTGGATAAGCATAACCTGATTGATCATATTATATTCAGCCCGCGTGCTAACCTGCGTTTCAATCCTACCCAAAATATTAACCTGCGTTTGAGCTATTCTTCCGGTTTCCGTGCACCGCAGGCTTTTGATGAAGATTTGCATGTGGAGAACGTAGGTGGAAATGTGGCAATGGTTGAGCTTGCAAAGGATCTGAAAGAGGAAAGATCACAGAGCTTAAGTGCTTCAGCAGATATTTACCACCGTTTCGGTGCATTCCAGATTAACTTTTTGGTGGAAGGGTTCTATACTAAATTGTCGGATGTCTTTGCATTGACTGATGGCGAAGTAAAAGACGGAATTCTGACACGTACACGCTATAATGCTCCCGGAGCACGTGTGATGGGACTGACACTGGAAGGAAAGATGGCTTATCTGAATAAATTCCAGATCCAGGCTGGGGCTACTTTGCAGCAGAGCCATTACAGCGAACCGCACGTGTGGAACAAAGAAGCTCCGGCAGTAAAGAAGATGATGCGTACCCCGAATACTTACGGCTATTTTACAGCTACTTATACTCCGGTCAAACCGTTGTCTATCGCCCTTTCCGGTACCTATACGGGTTCGATGCTGATACCTCACGAACCTGTTCCCGGATTCCTCGACAAACCGATTACGGTCAATACGGAAGACTTCTTCGATATCGCTCTGAAGGCGGCATACGACTTCAAACTCTATAAGTCGATGAACTTGCAGGTGAATGCCGGAATACAGAATATCTTCAATGCTTATCAGAATGACTTTGATAAGGGAGCCGACCGTGATTCGGGCTATATTTATGGCCCTTCACTGCCGAGAAGTTTCTTTGCTGGAGTGAAAATTAGCTATTAATAATGGTTTAATAATCTTTTTAGCTTATAAATCCTTATAAATGGGGATTGTTTCGGAACCGGACAATCCCTATCTTTGCCGCAGAAGATAAACCTTATCTTCGCTGCACAAAAACCGACGAATGAAACAAATATACCTGAATATAATGAAGTGGTTTTTGCCTGTACTGTTTATTTCGTACATGGCAGGGATTACTTTGTTTACTCACTCCCATGTGGTAAACGGGGTTACGATTGTTCATTCACATCCCTTTAAGAAAGGTGGCGAACATAGCCATACGACAGTAGAGTTTCAGCTGATTCACATATTGGACCATACATTGGTGACAGATAATGGTTTGACACCTTTGTTTGTGACTTCTGTCCTGTCTCTTCTATGTATTTTTCTCGCCTCTCCGCAGCGTATGCGGTATTGTCGTCCCTGTCCGGGCGCCATTTCTCTCAGAGCGCCTCCTGTCGTTTAGTCTGCATCACGTAGAAGCAGGCAGGTCTTCTTTGGAAACTGCTGTTGCTTCCCATCCTTATTATTTTTGATTTAAAACATTAAAAGACTAACGACAATGAAAAAATATCTTTTAGTCCTGGTCAGCCTATGTTGTGCCTTGTTGCCTGCATTGGCTGAACATCCGGAGTATCCGGAATTGAAAAAATCTGATGCGAATATAATTGGTCATGTATTGGATAAAAAGACAAGTGAGCATCTGCCTTATATTACCATAGCATTAAAGGGAACCACTATAGGAACCGTCACCGACGCTACCGGACACTACTTCCTGAAGAATCTGCCGGAAGGAAACTTTATGATGGAAGTCAGCTCGGTAGGGTATAAGACGGTTACCCGTAGTGTGACCTTGAAAAAAGGTAAAACGCTGGAAGAGAACTTTGAACTGGAAGAAGATGCGATTGCTCTGGACGGAGTAGTCGTCTCTGCCAACCGTAGTGAAACGACCCGACGTCTGGCACCGACTCTGGTCAATGTAGTAGATTAGAAACTGTTTGAAACCACTAATTCTTCTACATTATCACAGGGCTTGAATTTTCAGCCTGGTGTCCGTGTAGAGACTAACTGTCAGAATTGTGGGTTTCAGCAAGTCCGGATCAATGGGCTGGACGGCCCCTATACACAGATACTCATCGACTCCCGTCCCGTGTTCAGTGCCCTTTCCGGGGTATACGGGCTGGAGCAGATTCCTGCCAGCATGATCGAACGTGTAGAAGTCATGCGCGGGGGTGGATCGGCATTGTTCGGCTCTTCGGCCATTGCGGGAACGATCAATATCATTACGAAGGAGCCTCTGCGAAATTCCGGTCAGTTATCGCATACGATCACTTCCATTGGTGGCAGTTCCGCATTCGATAACAACACCTCGCTGAATGCTTCCCTTGTAACGGACGATCATCGTGCCGGATTGTATATCTTCGGGCAGAACCGTCATCGGTCGGGATATGATTATGACGGAGACGGATTTACGGAACTTCCGAAACTGAAGAATCAGACGGTCGGTTTCCGTTCTTATCTGAAAACGAGTACTTACTCCAAACTAACGTTTGAATACCATCATATGCAGGAATTCCGCCGTGGTGGAGATATGCTGGATCGTCCTCCTCACGAAGCCCATATTGCCGAGCAGTTACAACACTCCATAGATGGCGGAAGTCTGAAATACGATTATTTCTCACCGAATGAAAAGAATCGTTTAAGTGTTTTTGCCTCGGCAGCCAATACGGATCGTGACAGTTATTATGGTCCCGGCAACGATCCTCTGAAAGCATACGGAAAGACGACCGACCTCACCGCTATGGGCGGTGTGCAATATGTGCACACATTCGACAAATGTCTTTTCATGCCTTCCGACCTGACAGCGGGACTCGAATATAACCGTGACCGGCTGAAAGATAATATGTGGGGATACGACCGCCATACGGACCAGACGGTCAAGGTTTACAGTGCTTTTCTACAGAACGAATGGAAAAACAAACATTGGGGAATTTTGATTGGCGGGCGTCTGGATAAGCACAATATGGTGGATGATGTTATTTTCAGCCCGCGTGCCAACCTGCGTTTCAATCCTACGGATAATATCAATCTGCGTTTGAGCTATTCTTCCGGCTTCCGCGCCCCACAGGCATTTGACGAAGATATGCATATCGAAAATGTAGGTGGAACAGTGGCGATGATCGAGCGTGCAAAGGACTTGAAAGAGGAAAAATCGCAGAGCTTCAGTGCATCCGCAGATATGTATCACCGCTTTGGTGCTTTTCAGACTAATCTGTTAGTAGAAGGATTTTATACGAGGCTGACTGATGTGTTCGTGTTAGGAGGGCCTTTTGACCGTGGTGACGGTGTGCTGGTGAAAATACGCAGCAATGGTCCGGGAGCCAAAGTAATGGGATTGACTCTGGAAGGAAAGATTGCTTATCTTTCTTTGCTTCAAATACAGGCAGGACTGACATTGCAGCGCAGCCGATACGATGAACCGCATAAATGGCACGATGATGCGCCGGCAGAAAGAAAAATCTTCCGTACTCCCGATATCTACGGTTATTTTACGGCTACTTATACTCCCGTCAAACCGTTGTCCATTGCTCTCTCGGGTACATATACCGGCAGTATGCTTGTGCAGCGTATGGACATCAGCGCAGAAAACGTAGCAATGGGCGATATGCCCGAGCGAAAGGCGGAAGCCATCCGTACACCCCGGTTCTTCGATATGGGAGTGAAGATAGCGTATGACTTCAAACTCTATAAAACGGTAGACTTACAACTTAGCGGAGGTGTTCAGAATATCTTTGAAGCATATCAGAAAGACTTCGACAGAGGAGCTAACCGGGATTCCAACTATATCTACGGTCCTTCGCTTCCGAGAAGTTTCTTTGCCGGAGTGAAGATTAGTTATTGATACGATACCGGTCTGTTATTTTCAGAACATTTTATGCATCCGGGAATGTGATAAAACGATTGCTTCCCGGATGTTTTATAAATAAGCGACAGATTTGGCATTGATGATTTCAACGATAATCATGTCTGCCTGACCGATTTTTAGTATTTTTGGCGATTGTAAGTAAGCGATTCAAAGTCTTATCAGATTGTATTACGGATTATGATAAAAAGAAGATGGACGAAATGCTTCATTATTACGAATGTAAAGGCAGTAAAATAATTAGTTTGAATGACCTATTATGGCAACAGAAAATAAAATAAAGTATTTTGAAAATCGGGAAGACTGGAGAAAGTGGCTGATGGACAACTTTGAAACCGAAGACGAAATTTGGTTTGTATTTCCTCTTAAATCGTCAGGTGAAAAAAGTATTGCATACAACGATGCTGTTGAAGAAGCCCTTTGTTTCGAATGGATTGACAGTACGATAAAACCGCTTGATAAAGAACATAGAATTCAGCGTTTCACGCCTAGAAAACCTAAAAGTACATACTCGCAAGCCAACAAAGAAAGACTTAAATGGTTATTGGCAAATAAAATGATACACCCTGAATTTGAAGATAAAATACGCACAGTTTTATCTGACCCTTTTATTTTTCCCAATGACATAATGGACAGATTGAAAGAAGATGAAATAGCATGGAGAAACTACCGGCATTTTTCCGACGCATATAAACGTATCCGAATTGCATACATTGAAGCAGCAAGGAAGCGACCGGAAGAATTTGAAAAGCGATTAAACAACTTTATCTGTAAAGTGAAAGAGAATAAGATGATAACCGGATTTGGCGGAATAGAGAAATATTATTGAGATTGTCCGAATCTTTATGGAAGAATATCCTTATAGTCTGATGGAAGCGATGGAGCATCATTAGTAGTAAATCACTAAAAACTTTTCTTTCCCTTTTAGTAGTTTGCCTGTTTGAGTTGTATTATATATAGATAGTCAATAAAAGTCAAAGTAATCAACTTATTAAACAGTTAACCTTATGTTCAAACAACTAAGTACTTCTCTACTGATTGCATCAGCATGTATTTTGTCCTCTTGCACGCCTACGGTGAAGCAGGAGATTGCAATTTTACCTACCCCCGTTAGTCTGACGGAACAGTCGGGTGCTTTCGTCTTAAAGGATGGAATGAAAATCGGCGTTTCCGATCAGTCCTTATTTCCGGCTGCCGGATATTTGCAGGATATTCTTCGGAATGTGGTGTCTACTTCTGTAGAGGTGACCGAAGCCGATAAGGCGGATATCTATCTCCAGCTAGGGCAGGATAATGGAAAGCCCGGCTCTTACAAACTTCAGGCTACCCCCAAGTCTGTTCAGGTTGAAGCCGGAGATTATTCGGGTATCGTTTCCGCCATTGCCAGCCTCCACCAACTGCTGCCTGCCGGAATAGAAGTGCAGGGAACGAAACAGACTTTCTCCATTCCTGCCGTGCAAATAGAGGACTCGCCGCGCTTTGAATGGCGTGGTTTTATGCTGGATGCTTCCCGTCACTTCTGGAATAAAGATGAAGTGAAACATGTGCTGGATCTGATGTCCTTATATAAACTGAATAAGTTCCACTGGCATCTGACGGATGATCAGGGATGGCGGATCGAAATCGAGAAATATCCGTTGCTGACGGAAAAAGGAGCGTGGCGTAAATTTAACAAGCACGACCGTGGTTGTATGGAGCGTGCGGTAGAAGAGGACAATACCGACTTCCTGATTCCGGAAAACAAAATACGGATTGTAGAAGGAGATACTCTGTATGGTGGTTACTATACGCACGAAGATATTAAAGAAATTGTAGATTATGCTGCACAGAGAGGTATTGATGTGATTCCGGAAATAGATATGCCGGGACATTTCCTGGCTGCTATCACCCAATACCCGGATCTCGCTTGTGACGGACTGATCGGCTGGGGAGAAACATTCTCTTCTCCTATTTGTCCGGGAAAGGATACGACGCTGGAATTCTGTCAGGATGTCTTTAAAGAGATTTTCGATCTCTTTCCTTATGAATATGTACACATGGGGGGTGACGAAGTCGAGAAAAATAACTGGAAAAAGTGCCCCCGTTGCCAGAAGCGAATCCGCACGGAAGGACTTAAATCGGTAGAAGATTTGCAGGCATGGTTTGTGCGTGATATGGAGAAATTCTTCCTTGCCAATGGAAAGAAGTTGATAGGCTGGGATGAAGTTGTTGCCGACGGACTGACTTCGGATGCTGCTATTACCTGGTGGAGAAGTTGGTCGAAAGAGGCAGTGCCTATGGCCACTTCGCAAGGACAAAGAGTGATTGCCTGCCCGAATGAATATTTCTATTTTGATTATGCGCAGGATAAAAACTCCGTGAAGAAGATATTGGCATACGATCCGTATGCAGACGACCGCTTGTCACCCGAACAGAAAGAATGTTTCTGGGGCGTGCAGGCTAATCTCTGGGCAGAATGGATTCCGTCTATGAAACGTATCGAATATCTGATACTTCCCCGTATGGTGGCGTTGAGTGAAATAGCCTGGGTGCAGCCGGAGGCGAAACCGGATCTGAAAGAGTTCTATCGTCAGCTTGTTCCGCATTTCAAGCGGATGGATATCCTTGGATTGAACTACCGGGTACCCGATCTGGAAGGATTCTACAAAGTGAATGCTTTCCTTGATGAGGCTTCGGTTGATCTGACTTGTCCGTTGCCGGGCATTGAAGTCCGTTATACTACTGACGGAAGTATGCCGACTAAGCAATCCACTCTTTATGAAGGAAATCTGAAAGTGACGGAAACGACAGATTTTACTTTCCGCACTTTCCGTCCCGACGGTACTCCATCGGATGTAGCACGTACCCGATACGTCAAAGCTCCTTATGCGGAGGCAACTGCTGCTCCGGCTTCTTTGAATTCCGGACTGAAAGCCGTATGGCATAAATTCCGTGGTAATCTTTGTGCGGATATCGATGCGGCTCCCGTGAATGGTGAGTATGTCGTAGAATCCGTTTCTATCCCCGAAGAGGTGAAAGGAGATATCGGCCTGATAATCACGGGTTACCTGGAAGTACCTGCCGATGGCATCTATACATTTGCTCTTCTTTCGGACGACGGCAGTACGCTGAAACTGGACGGCGAATTACTGGGAGATAATGACGGAGCACACTCACCGGTAGAGATTATAGTACAGAAGGCCTTGAAAGCCGGACTGCACCCGATAGAAGTACGCTACTTCGATTGCAATGGCGGAGTTTTGCAGATGGAATTAGTCAATGAAAAGGGTGAGAAAGAAGTGCTTCCTAAAGAATGGCTGAAACATGAATAAACAGATCTCCTGAAGATTTTTTATTAGGTATTAATATAGATGAGGTAATTCTTGTTGAAATATCCCTATAAATGGGTATTTCCCAAATCAAAAGTTCTTCTCAACTTTGCAGAGTGAATAAAACGCCACTATGCAATATCTGAAAGAAGACATACAGGAAAAAATCCTCCACATAGCCGAAGAAGTATTCTCCGAAAAAGGATATAAGGATGCTTCCATGCGCGAAATTGCTTCCCGAACAGGGATTACAGTCAGCAACATCTATCATTATTTCACCAATAAGGATGAGATATTCCGCACGATTCTGAAACCTGTGCTGAATGATTTGTATGCCAAGATATATAGTCATGATGCCAATCAGATGTCCATAGAGGTTTTTACGAATTCGGACTATCAGCAGGAATCCGTGCAGGAATATATCGATTTGGTTTCCGAACACCGTGCCCGGTTGCGAGCATTACTTTTCCAGGCACAGGGATCATCCCTGGAAAACTTCCGTTCGGAGTATACCGATGCGATGACACGTACTATCTTTGTCTTTTTTCAGGGGATGAAGCAGAAGTACCCGCACCTGAATATAGGTATCACCGATTTCTTTATTCATCTCAATACGGTATGGCTGTTTGCCTTGCTCGAAGAACTGGTGCTGCACCACGTGAAGAAAGAAGAAATGCAGAAATTTATAGCAGAATATATAGCCTTTGAAACGGCAGGGTGGAAGGAGCTCATGAATGTATGAGCTCCTTCTTTTTTTGAACGATTCAGAGGAATGTTCTTTTTTAAAAATCAGATATATATAAATGAAAAGGTATGAAAGAAAAACAGAGAAAGAAAAGTGGTGTGAGTCGCTTGTTTGAGATAGCAGGTGAGAAGAAAGGCTTACTGATGCTTGCCGGGGTACTTTCGGCGGTCAGTGCCTTGTGTATGCTGGTGCCTTATTGGTCGGTATATGAAGTGCTGAAAGAGCTTTTGTTGCATGGCAGCAAGATAAGCGAGTTGGATAGCAGTGTGCTTATACACTGGGGATGGGTGGCATTTGTCGGTCTGGTGGCAGGACTGCTTTTACTGTATGGAGCATTGATGGCATCGCATGTGGCGGCGTTCCGTATTCTCTACGGGTTGCGCATTCGTCTGTCCGGGCATATCGGACGCCTTTCGCTGGGATACCTGAACGGTACTTCCACCGGAGCGATCAAGAAGACTATGGAACAGAATGTGGAGAAGATAGAGAATTTTGTGGCGCATACCATTCCCGATCTGGTCAATGTGCTGGCAACCATTGTGCTGATGTTTATCATCTTCTTCTCCCTGAACGGGTGGATGGCGGCTATTTGTGTGGTCTGCATCGTTTGTAGTATCGGTTTGCAGTTTATGAACTTCTTTGGGAAAAAAGCCAAAGAGTTTACGAAAATCTATTATGATACGCAGGAGCGTATGAGTGCTTCAGCTGTCCAGTATGTGAGAGGAATGCCCGTGGTGAAGATATTTGGTCAGAGTGTGCGCTCGTTCCGCCAGTTTAATAGTGAGATAGAGGCCTATAAGAGTTATGCTTTAAGAGTCTGCGACACCTACCAGCCCGGTATGATTGCTTTTACTGTATTGCTGAATTCGCTGATAACCTTCATTTTGCCCGTAGGTCTGTTGCTTCTGAGCAGAGAGACGCAGAATATTGGTCTGGCGGCAGTTTATCTCTTCTTTATTATTATGGGGCCCGGCGTGGTTTCTCCTATCTATAAACTGATGTATCTCGGTTCAAGTACGAACGAGATTGACGAGGGAGTGAAACGAATCGACCGCATATTTGATGAACAGGTACTTCCCGAAACTGCGGTTTCGCATTTGCCCGCTTCCTATGATATCGAGTTTCGTCACGTATCGTTTGCCTACGAAAACAAGGCGGAGACTACCCGTACCGAAGCGCTGAAAGACATCTCTTTTACTGCGCCACAGGGAGCGATTACTGCGCTGGTCGGTCCGTCAGGTTCCGGAAAGTCTACGGTAGCCAACCTGATTCCGCGCTTTTGGGATGTCAGTGAAGGGGAGATCTGCATTGGCGGAATTAATATAAAAGAGATAGCGACCGAGGATTTGATGAATCTCGTTTCCTTTGTTTTTCAGGACAGCTTTCTCTTCTTTGATACGCTCTATGAGAATATTCGGGTCGGTAATACGTCTGCTACCCGTGAACAGGTGATCGAAGCTGCCCGTGCGGCTCAATGTCACGATTTTATAGAGAGTCTGCCGGACGGCTATCATACGCGGATCGGTGACAAAGGAGTGTATTTGTCCGGCGGTGAGTCCCAACGGGTTTGTGTGGCAAGAGCCATTCTTAAAAATGCTCCGATTCTGGTGC
>OGWQ01001153.1_pt1 | contig 16227 bp, 18 predicted proteins | sample 1576091 | NCBI WGS metagenome assembly OGWQ01 (sample SAMEA3541584, study PRJEB24748) | human gut metagenome | biome: human gut; feature: human-associated habitat; material: faeces | place: China | collected 2012
ACCCGGCCAAACTGCGGAGAGAGGTCAAGCCCCGCCGCAAAGGGAAGCAGCGGCCACAGGCCGGATACAAGGCTTTCCGCCGTTGGCAGCATATCATCGGTCAAATACTGGCTGTCGGTGCGGGGATAGGTCAGCAGCTTCTTTTCGTAAAGCTGCTGGGCATAGTCAAGGGTCTGCTTGGCGGTAAATCCAAACAGGCGATTTGCCTCCCGCTGCAAGGTGGTGAGGTCATAGAGGCGGGGCGGCTGCTCCGTCTTTTTCTCCCGTGTTACCGACACACAAACGGCCTGCGCCGTTTCACAGGCGGCTTTCAGGGTCTTGGCGTCGTCTGCGTTTCCTATGCGTTCACTGGCCGCCTCCATGCCGCCCGCCGCGATCTGGACGATGTGGTATTTCTCTTTCTGAAAGCTGCTGATCTTGGCCTCCCGGTCAACCAGCATTTTGAGGGTCGGCGTCTGGACACGGCCCACGGTCAGGGTCTTGTGGTAGAGGATGGAGAACAGCCGGGTGGCGTTGATCCCCACCAGCCAATCCGCCTGCGCCCGGCAAAGGGCCGACTGATACAGGTTGTCATAGTCGGCCCCCGGTTTCAGATGGGCAAAGCCGTCTTGAATGGCCGCGTCCTCCATGCTGGAAATCCAAAGGCGCTGAAACGGTTTCTTGCAGCCCGCCATCTGGTAGACGAAACGGAAAATCAATTCCCCCTCGCGCCCGGCGTCGGTGGCGCACACAAGGCCGGTGACATCGGGGCGCTCCATCAAAGAACGCAGGGTGTCAAACTGCTTTTTCTTATCATCGGGAATGATGTATTGCCATTCCTGCGGCAGAATCGGCAGGTCGTCATAGCGCCATTTTTTGAAACGCTCGTCATAAGTCCCGGCGTCGGCAAGGGAAACAAGGTGGCCGATACACCAGCTCACCAGATAGCCGTTCCCCTCCATGTAGCCGTCCTGTTTCTTGTCCGCGCCGATCACACCCGCAATGCTGCGGGCTACGCTTGGTTTCTCTGCAATTACTAACTGATAGCTCATACTTTGTCCTCCTTATTTCCATCTTCACTTGTCATGTCCTCGTCCGGCTCCGGGGCTTCGTCCTCGTCGTCCTCGTCCTCTCCAAAGTCATACTCGGCCAGATCGTCATTGCCTGTGGTGTCGGCTTTTTCCTTTTTGAATTTCAGGAAGTAGAGGGCTGCGCCGCCGCCCAGCAGCACCACCACAAAGAACACCACAAGGCCGCCCATGCCGCTTGGCTTTTCCTCCTGCGGCTTTTCTTCCTCCGGCTGGGGCTTCGGCTCCGGCCCGTTGCAGGCGGTCAGGTTGTTTTTACAGACCGGGCAGGCCGTATTGACGGCCCCGGCTTGACATTTGGCCGTACAGTTGCAGACCTCCGGCTCTTTTTTCCCGTCCTCCAACAAGGCTTGCAGGTCGGCGTCGTCCACTTGGTTGAGGAAATGCACCGCCGTTTCCTTGTCCTCGTTGGCTCGGTCGATCAGGATATAAAAATAATTCCCGGCCTTGGTGGTAACGGTGATAAGCTGCTTATCCCCGAAAAAATCATCCACCAGCGTAGCGTTGCCCTGCGGGGTGACAGGTACGCCCTCCGGCTCCATGCCGCCGGTGGTAGGTTCTTCGGTTTCCTCCGGCACCTCTGCGGGGGCCTCGGTGATTTCCGGCAGCGGCACCGGGTCAGGGTCAGCGCCCCCGGCGTAGGCGGTAACGGTCGTGGTCGCCATGCAAAGCGCAGCGGCCACAGCCAGCGTCAAGGTGCGGAACAGTTTAGATTTCTTCATGGGCGCTGTCCTCCTGTTCAAAGTCCGGGATCGGGGCCGGGGCCGCCTGCAACGCGCCGCCGCGCACAAAGGCGGCGAACTCCTGCGGGGTCATGTTGAGGCCGCGCACAAGCTGGACGATCTGCAAGTTTTCCTGTTCGGTCTTGGCCGCTTCCAGCTCCCGAAGCTGCTTTTGCAGCTCCGCGATCTTGCCCTTGGTTTTCTCAATATCCTTTTCAATGCGTTCCAATTTGTTCATTGCCATAGTGATTTGCTCCTTTCTGGCGTTTAAGGCAAACGCCCGTAACAATAAAAATGCTGCTGCCAGTAGCTTGAATTGAGGTTCGTGTAGGAAATGGGGTCGCCGCAGTGCAGCATGACCGAATTTCCCACATACAGCCCCACATGGGACATTCCGGCAGTGTCGTAAGTGCCGACGAAAAATACAAGGTCGCCGGGCTTGGCCTGCTCCGGGGAAACGGGGGTGCAGATGTTGTAAAGCCCCTGCGCCGTCTGGCGTCCCACATTCCAGCCAGAATGATTGATAACCCAGCTAATGAAGCCGGAACAATCAAAGCTGGTGCTTGGGGAGCTGCCGCCCCACACATAGGGATAGCCCACATACTTTTCCGCCTCGGCAATCATGGCGGCAAAGGCTTCGTCCTTTAGCGCCTCCGGGGGGATTTCATAGTAGGTCGGCTCTTTTGGGGTGGAGGCGTGGGGATAGCTGCCGTTAGGGAACAGGTCTGGCCGGTTGCCCAAAGTCTGCATATAGGCAGCATAAAAGCCCATCTGTTCTTCGGTGAGAATGTAGATGGGCAGGTGGGATAAATCAAAGTTTTCCAGCTTCACATTGCAGATATAGTAGGTGTAGGGAACTTCCACGGTGTAGGTGTTTCCCTCGCTGTCCGTCCTCGTTTCGGTGCGGTAGCGGGTTTCCGTTTCGATGGTCTGGGTCAGGATGTACTGCTTTTCAAAGAGCATGGCAAGGTCGCCCTGTACCTCTCCCAAAGTGAACACGCCGTTATGCAGCGCGGAGAGGATGGAGGTCAGCACATAGGGGTCATGCTTGATCTCGTCCAGATCGAAACGGTATTCGTCATAGCCGGGGTGCAGGCTTTCGTAGTTGTCAAGTTCGTGCTGCAAGTCTGCTTCCAGCGCGACATAGGCGGCTTCGGCTCCCAGCATATCGCTGTCCTCGGAGAGATAGGAGGTGGCGGCAAGGCCCGTCCCGGTGCTGCCAAACATGGCGGTGCAGGATTGCAGGCCGCCCATCACCAGCAGGAGCATAAGGCCCACGCCGCCGACGATCAGCGCCCCTTTCCAGTGCCGGGCGGCAAAGGACGCGGCCTGTCTGCTTTTCTCTGCGGCTTTCTTTGCTGCGGAAGCCGTGGTCTTGGCGGTGCTTGCCGCCCCCTGTGCGGTCTGGCTCGCCGCCCTTGCTGCCTTGGCATATTCCCGCTTGATGTGCTGTTTCTGCCAGAAGCGGGAAACGGGATTCTTGGCCGCCTGTGCCAGCTCCGGGTTGTCCCGCAGGGATTTTTGATACGCAAACTCGGCGTTGGCGGCGATGGACTTTCGCTCGGCCTTGGCTGCGGCCCGGTAGGGTTTGAGTTTATGGCGATGGACGCCGCTGCGGATCATGCGGCCCGCCTGCCGTTCCGCCAGTTCCTCCCCCTTGTGGCCGCCCTCCACGCCCACATTTTCGTGTTCTACCTCATGGATTTTTCCGTGGAGGTAAAGCCCGGCTTCCTGTATGGGGCGGCTGGCCGGGTTTGGTTTGAGCTGGGGAGGGGATTTCTCCACCTTGTCAAAATACAGCTTGCTTTTGGCCTTGCCCTTGGCCTCATCATAGACGGTTTCCTTGGTAACGACGCGCTTTTTCGGCAGGGCTTCTTTGGCCGCTTCCAGCTTATCCGCCCGTTTTTCTGCCTTTCTGATATACGGGGCCAGCTCCGGGGAGGCCCGTTCCTCGGCGGTAAACTGCAACCGGGAAACGGGGCCGGTGGCCTGCGCCACGGTTTTTCCGGCGTCCTTGGCCGCTTTCTTTGCCTTATGGCGGTCGTGCAGCTCGCCCGCCCGTTCCAGTATTTTTTCCGCCGCGCCCTCCGGCTGGGCGGTGTATTCCTGCTCGGCCTCCCGGCTGGACACATTGATGCTTTCGCCGGTGGTCTGGTTATCCAGCGTCAGGCCGTCGCGGGTCATGTGCTGCGTTACCTTGTCGCGGGGTTTTAAGGGTTCCATGACTTCACCTCCTTGTGCCTCATACCGTCGCCCCCTCGCCTAACCGGGTCGTCATGATCTGGTAGAGCTGGGTGTTTTTCGGGATGGGGTTCTTAAAGGGCAGGATCACATTTTCGTAAATGAGAAGTCCCTCGCCGGGTTCGGAATTGTCCACATACCGTAATTGCTGGGGCGAAATGTTCAGCCGTTCCGCAAGGATTTTGCGGTCGCCGCTGGCCTGATTGAGCAGGCAGATAAAGTCGCTGTTTTCCAAAATGTTCTCAATTTCCGGGGAGGAAAGCAGGTCTTTTACATTCTGCGTCGCACCTGTGGGAATCCCGCCCCACTTACGAAAACGCTTCCAAATCTCACAGGAAAAGGCCGCCGTCTGTTCCTCACGCAAAAGCAGGTGGAACTCATCACAGAAATACCATGTCGCCTTGCCCTTGCTGCGGTTTTGGGTGACGCGCCCCCAAATCTGGTCTTGGACAATGAGCATACCGATTTTCTTTAGCTGCTTGCCCAGCTCCTTGATGTCAAAGGCCACAATGCGGTTTTTGATGTCGATGTTGGTTCTGTGGTTGAACACATTTAAGCTGCCGGACACATATAGGTCAAGGGCCTGCGCCACCCGGTCGGCCTCCGGGATATGCTGGTCTAACAGGGCTTTGTGCAAGTCTGCAAGGATGGGCATATTTTCCGGCTTGGGGTCTGCCAGATAAGGCCGGTAGATCACCTGTACCGCCCGGTCGATCACCGTCTTTTCAATGGCTTCCAGCCCGTTCTTGCCGCCCATGACAAGCTCACAGAACGACAGAACAAAGTCGGATTTCAAGGCCAGCGGGTTTTCATCCTCGGAGTAGTTCAGGTTGATGTCCAGCGGGTTCACATAGTTTTTGCTGGTAGGCGACAGCTTCACCACCTGCCCATGCAGCCGCTTCACAAGGGGGTAATACTCGGCCTCTGGATCACAAATATACACATCGTCCGGGGTGCAGAGGAATACGCTCACAATCTCTGATTTACAGCTCATACTTTTGCCGCTTCCCGGTGTCCCCAGCTTTAGCCCGTTGGGACACCTCGCCCGTTTGCGGTCGAGCATAATCATGTTGCCGGTCTTGGCGTTGATCCCGTAATACATGGCGTCGCCGCCCTGAAAAAGCTCCTGCGTCACAAAAGGGACGAACACGGCCACGCTGGAAGTCGTCAGGGAGCGTTCAATCTGGATGTGGCTGGCCCCCAGCGGCAGGCTGCTCATAAGCCCCTGTTCCTGCTGGTAGTCCAGCCGCACAAGGGAGCAGTTGTACTTCTGGGCAATCCCGGCAGCCCAGAACACATCGTTTTCCAGCTTTTGCCGGGTGTCTGCGGTGTTCAGCACCAAAAAGGTAAGCTGGAACATCCTTTCATTCCGGCTCTGCAAAGTCTTTAGCAGCTCCTTAGCGTCCTGCCCGTAGGTGGCAAGGTCGCTGGGAAGTATATCCATGTCATAACCGCTGCGGACAGCCCGTTTCTGTTCCTGAATCTTCATGGCGTCAAGGTCGGTGATCTTGCGCTTGACCGTCTTAATGGCGTCGCTCTGGTCGATGGCCTGCACATGGAGGTTCACCACAATACCGTTTTCCGTGTTGAGAAAATCGGCCAGCATTTCATCCGACAGCTCCGGGGAGAGGATTTGCAGAAAGCTCACCGCCCCGTATTTGCCACCCAGCCCGAACATCCGGGCATTGCCGAAGCGGAACGAGGACGGGGCGATAAAGTCCTTGGTAGAAAGCCCCGACGGGGCAAGCCACTTCCATTCAAAGGAGAACGGTTCCCCGTCCGGGTGGAAAATGCTGTGCATGACTTCCAGCCGCTGCTTGGCGTCCAGTCCCCACGCGGAGGCCCCCATGCTCTTGAAATAGCCCAAAAGGTCGGTTTCGATCCGGCGAAGTCTGGCGCGGGCCATTTTCAGGCTGTCCGCCTCGATGGTATAGGTCATAAATTTCCGCTTCATCAGGCCGTTGTTCCCGTTCACAAGCTGGTCTTGCAAAATGTCGGAATACTCGCTGCGGATGTCGTCAAAGTCGTCCCCCTGCGCCCGGATTTCAAAGCTCTTGGCGTACTGCTTGGGGTCGATTTTGCGGTTGATAAAGGAAAACTGCACATGAATGGAAGCGTCCAGATAGTTGTAGAGGTCGCACAGGTTTTCAAAGATGGCGGTCTTGGTGTCCGCCTGCGCCAGTTGGTAGCTGATGTCCGTAAACTCAATGCACTTGGAAAAGGTGCGGGGCGTTACCCGGCATACGCCGTCCTGATACATGGCCTCATAGGGAATACTGGCCTGTGCCGAATGGGGCTTGCCGTCGCCCTTATACTTTCGGATGACGGCCTGAATCTCTTTCTTTTCGGCGCGGGTGAGCTTGACCGGCGCTTTTGCGCTCGTTTCGTTCTTTTGCTTTTTGGACAATGGCGTTGACCTCCTTTTCCATTTGGGATTGCCGCACAAGGGCGGTATAAGCGTTGTTGGTCTGGTAGGGGCGTTCCTTGGGCTGGATGAAGCAGCACTCGGCGATCTGGCGCACCACCACTTCAAGGGGCTGGCCGTGTTTTTCGTAAAGCGCCAGCAGAAAGCCCGGCAGCATGGCGAACACCATAATGAGCGCCGCCGCGCTGGTCGGGACGCGGCCCCGGATCAAAAAGAAAAGCGGGACGCCAATAAGCAGCGCACCGCCAAAACAAATGAGCTGGCGTTTCGTCAGCCCGAATACTACCTTGGATTTGACCTTGGTTAAATCCTTGGGGACAGTTACATAAGCCATAAAAAGTCACCTCGTTTCTGGTACGGACAGGGAAAAATCGCTGTCCACTTCATTGCCCCACGCATCCCAGCCGGGGATTTTCTGTCTGGCAAACAGTTCTGCGCGGGGCAGGTCGCCCGCAAGGGCTATGATTTTCTCACGGGTAATGTCTGGTTTCTTGCTGTGTTCCTCCACCGGGGAAATGATAAACTGATGGACGCTTTTGGAGTAACGCTTGGGATGGCCCCGCTTGGCAAGCAGGCATATTTCCGCGTTTCCTCTCGTCCAATAGCCCAGTCCGTAAAACCATGTGGGGCTTTTGCGGTTCAATTTCAGCCAGACAAAGGCCACGGTCTTAAAGGTGAAGCCCCACGCCTTAATCAGACGCAGCGCCTCCGGGAGCTGTGGGAAAGTTGCCCACAAAAACAAGAGGCAGTCTTTTTCCGCCAGCGTTTCCACCGGCAGGGCGCACAGCTCGTCAATGCTCATGGTAGGATAGTGCTTTTCTGCTGCACCCTGTACTGCTTTCTGTTCATATCGCCACGGCGGGTCGGCGTAAAGGATGTTGTAGGTTTTCTTTTGTGTTTCTTCGATGGTTGGTATTCCTCCTGTCTGTCAATGTGCGGTAAATACGGCTTTCGATATGCTGCCGGTCTTGAACAGACAGAAGCAAAGCAAAACGGTATAGCCCATACAGCCCCAGATCGCGCCGGATATGTCGTCGGCCGTTCCGATCTGCTGGATCAGCACCGCATAAATCCCGACAACCACCATGATTAAAAAGGCTTGGAAGCCCAGCGCAAGCAGGGATTTCAAGTAGTTCTGGCCCATGCCGCGCCACTCTGCATTGCCCAGCGTGGCAAGGGGGATCGGCCCCAATGCGGTCACGGCGTAAATTTCAATCATTCTTCCATAGGTCACAAGGAAAATGCAGATGGAAAGAATGTTCATCGTCAGCCCCACAACAAGGGTCTGGAACCACAGGCCCAGCAGCGGCCCGATGTCCATTGCTTCAAGGCGGCTTTCCAGATCAGGGAGCAGCGTGTCAAAATCAATGCTGGTATCTCCGATAATCACCCCGGCGCTCTGGTTGACGACTTGCTGGGTGGCGTCAAACACGCCCATGACGATATTCCATGTGTTCGTCACAATGAGAATGGCAAAGGCGCTTTTGAAAATCCAGCGGAAGAACATGGAGCTGTCGAAGTCGTGCATATTGTTCTTTTCCACGATCATGTCGATCAGCTCATAGCACATCACAAGGGCAAGAATGGCCGCCGCAATGGGGACAATCACCGTTTCGGACAGGTTTTGCAGCATGGAGAAAATGCCGCCGTTCCAGTCCTGCGGGGTACTTCCCACATCCGACGCGATTTCCCCGACTTTGGTATTGACCGTGTTAAACAGGCCGGACAGGTTGCCCATGATACCGTCGATCAGGATTCCTTTGATCCATTCCCCGATTAAATCACCGATCATGTGGGGACACCTCCTTTCCCGCTCCCTCCCAGATCAGAGGGGGCGCGGAGGGTTTTCTAACACACATGGGGTTATCCCAGCAGCCCGGACAGCAGCGGAACAAGGGTCATGCCGATGAGGGCAACGCCGCCTCCGGCGACAAGTTGCTTGATTCCCTGTGATTTGCTCGCCGGGTTGTCCGCCCCGTATCCCTCCAAAAGATTGACGCCGCCCCATACGCAAAGCGCTCCGCCGAGGCCCACAACGATGGTCTGCAAAGTATCAACTGCACTATTGAAAAATTCCATAAATTTACCTCCATAAATTCAGATTGTGATGGTGTTTGGGTGCAAAAAAAGCCGCCGTACATAGCGGCAGCCTCACAATCCGCAGACGGCCCGGAGTTACTGGCCGTCCCGCCATTCCAGCACAGCCAGCGAAAAAATCTCGCCCCATGCTTCACACAGTCTGCGGTCTATTTCCCTTGCAAGTTCTTCGGCTTCCCCGTCCGTGGGCGGGGTATCATGTTCTGCGATCCACTGGCATAGAACCGCAGCGGAAATGATCGCCCGGTAGATTTCCTGCTCATACTTGAAATAATCCGCAAATGTCCATTCGTCCGAGTGCCCCATCGGTCACGCTCCTTTCTCTATGGCCGCTTTATTCCGCGGCAAAATCTTCATCCGACAGCTCAATGTCGTAGAGGTCAAAGGGTTCGTCCTCTGTTATCACGCGCCGCTTTTTCCGGCGCAGGGACGACAGGTAGCTGTCCACATCAAAGGTATTCTTTTTGTCGGCGTCCGAGAGGTATTTATAGCGGGGGTGGCGGGTGATGTCGTATTTCTCACTGAAAAACGGCCTCACGCCGCGCACCTGCAAAATACACTTGCCTCCATCCATCGTTGCAATTTCGTCTTGGCTCATCAGCTCCTTTCCGAGTTTTTGGTAGTTCAGTCCGTGGGAGGTCTGCGCGCCCCGGTTCTCGCTCTGGTTGTAGCTGTCAATGGTTTCCTTGCCCAGCACCTCCGCGATCTCCTTGGCGTTCTTGCCCCTGCCACTAAGGAACAGCGTACAGTCGCAGTTGTCGGAAATGATTTCCGGAAGGGATGCCCCACGACTGGCTTCTGACGGTCAGGCAGTCCATGCAGTCCTTGATTGCGCGGTTCAGCTCCAACCGGATGGTGCGGGAGTATCTCAACGACTACTACATCCCGGCGGCGCAGCGGTATGCGGAACTGCGCGACAAGCACAACGCCCTCACCAAGCGCCTCGCCCGGTGGAAGCAGGACGTCAACGCCCGCTTCAGCTCCCTTCGGATCGAGCAGATCCGTATTGAAGGGCTTAAGGGTGAGGAACTGATGGGCACCCAGCCCATGCAGGTACAGATCGGCGTCCTGCCCGGCGGGATGAAGCCCGAGGAGCTGCTCGTCCAGCTCGTGGCCGGACCGGGCGACGGCAACGGTTTTACGGACACTCCGGACGTCGTGGATATGGCGCGCACGGAGGAGAGCACGGCGGACAGGCTTGTGTACGCCTGCGCCTACAGTCCGTCCCGGAGCGGGCCGCATGTCTACGGCGTGCGAGTGCTTCCCGTCACACCGGGGCTGGCCTCGCCGCTGGAGACGCGGCTGGTCCTGTGGGGATAAACCGGATCTCTTCGGAACTCCCCTCAGTTCCGTAGGCGCATTGAATGCCCCGGGGCTTGTGTACGCCACCGGGGCACGGTAAAAGCGAATGGCGGCTCAGGAGTTCTTCGGGGCCGCCATTTGGCGTTTTGCCGGAAAAAAGGCTTTCGGCGGTGCTGTTCCGTGAAGACGGTTTTTCTGGCGCGTTTCATGCAACGAAAAAACGCGAGGGGAGAGCCTGCAACATTTTTGGCAGTGCCGCCGATTTGGGGTTGTGCCGCATCAAGTGGGGCTGGGTTCACGGTTTTTTGGGAAAAGCGAAGGACGCTGAAAGGGGAATCTATGAGTTTGGAAACGTATCAGAATATGATGGCTGAATTGGGGCGCGCCTGCGGGTTTTCCCTGCCCGTCGACGACACGGGCTACACCAGCCTGGAAGTCGACGGCTCACTGATCTGCAACATCCAGTACATCGAGCCTGCGGACGCCGCCTACATCTACTTTGAAATCGGCAGGATTGTGGCCGGAGGCGAAGGAAAGGTCGCCCCGGAACTGCTGGCCGGGAATCTCTTCGGGCTGGGCACCGGCGGAGGCGTGCTCGCCATGGAGCCGGAATCACGGAAGGTTATGTACAGCTATCAATGCGGGTTGACTGAGCTGAGCCATGAACGGTTTCTGGATATTATGGATTCCGCCATGCGGCAGGCGGAATATTGGGCCAATCGTTTGGGGGAACTCAACCGGGAGGCCGTGGGAACCGGGGCGCCCGCCCCCGCCGAAATGCTGTTTCGGGTGTAACCGGCCGTTTCCGGATGCAAACCGGACCGCCGCAACAATCAGGATGACTCTATGCCTCAGCTGCAAGCGTTCAATACGTTATCTTACGGTTCCTCCAGCCGGGTCGTTCTGGATTCGGACTCCCAGCTCGGCGTCTCCGCTCAGTCGGGCAGGGGCCTGAGCCGCACCGACAGGGCTGATCAGAACCTCATGACCCGGCAGGTTTTGCTCAACGCTCTGGGCAGGCAGTTCGGGGTGGGGGTGGCGGAACGTTTCCTTCCCCAGCTTTCTACAACCAAAGCCCTGTCCAGCCGGGAAATCCGAGGCATCATCGCTAAGGCCGGGGAGCTCAGCTCCCACGACAAGAAAGCCAATCTGGAGACGAACCGGACGCGCCTTTTGAGCGTTTTCGCAGGGCGTTCGGACATGAGGAATCCGGCGTTCCGGGATCGGCGCGCTGTGAACGAAGTGGCCGGGCGTCTGCTTGCGAACGAGCCCGCGGCCAAAACGTCCCGCTTGTCCGATTCGGACCTGATGCGGCTCTCTGATGAGCTGCAAACGGCAGTGCAGGGCATCGCCGATGAAAGGGCGCTGGGCGTGCGGGATGCGGGCCGGATTTTGGGCAGATTTGATGTGGAGGATCGGAGCAAGGCCGGGGAGCTTCGTCCCGGGGACATCATCAACGGCTACGAATTTGTGGAATTGAAACAAAAGGGCGTGGAGCCGGGGTTTGTCGGCCTGAAAGCCTTCACGGATGAGCATATGGCGCAGATGCGCGCGCCGGGAACCCCCCTTCATCAGACGGCGGACGCGTTTCTGGAGCACTGCTTGTCCGGAAATGCCGGGCCGTTCCGGGGGCTCCCGGATCTGAATCCAGCCGTCGCCGTGTTGCGTTCTTTGGCGCAGGACGTCAAAAGGGAAACGTTCCCGGCTCTCGGCGAAGCGGATTTTCCAAATCCTGAAATGAGAGCACAGTTTAAGGAAGCACTCTTGAACGATCCCGGATGCCTGGCTCAAGTAAAGACCGCGTTGCGCGGCTGCATTCCGGAATTTTCCACCCGGCACTATGTCAAGCTGGATTACAACGAATCCGATCGGAACATTTTGGGGAACGTGCGCATCCCTAGACGTACGGCCAAAAGCGGCGCTCATCGCTTTTTTACCGCGCATACCCGCAATGAAGCCAATTTCAACGCCATTAAGGAAGTTTTGGCCAGCGACCTCATGCGGGCGATGGGCATCGAGTCGCAAAAGGCGAAACTGGTGCGCAGCGAATATACCGACGGCAAGATGAAGCTGCTCATCGATGCCGAGCACATGAGCCAAACCGGGGCTGACGGGCAGGTCCAGTCCTTCAGGGATTTCGCGGGGCACATCGTGGACGGCTTTCTGGTGCGGGACGATGACCGGGGCAGAAGCGACACGAGTATGGCGCAGCTAGGGCGCAACAAGATCCTCATGCTTGCCTTGTCCGACCGCGACGCCCTCGGCTCGCGCGGCGACAACAAGGGACGTATGGGCAATACTTTTGCCGCCATTGATCCCGGGCACTCATTGGAAGAGTTTATGGATGCGAGGAACATCCGCTCCGATTTTTCCTTCTCCGAGCCTGGTCGGTTCAGCAAATTCAAGAACTACACGGTGTTTGACGATTGCGCCTACATGGAAAAGATGGAGGGCGTGCGGCAGTTGAAGGAGATGCGCGATTCCGGCGGGGACTTGAAGGTTTTCTCCAGCTATATCGGATGGCTTCGTGGAGAGGAGGAACGGGTTGCCGGGGATCCCGGTCTTGGCGAGAACGAAAAGAGAGACCAGATCGCCGATTTTCGGAAGCTGAGGCATCAGGTAGAAACGATGCGTGATGCCTTCATCGCCCGGCGCGATTATATTCTGAACGATGTGTTCGGCGAACGGCTTCCTTTCCTTGACGACAATCCGCCCATTCTGGAGAACCTGAGCAATCTGGAAAAGCTGACCTCCCGGACCACGCGGACGTCCCCGCACGGAACGGTCCAATTGGAGCATCTGCAAGTGGTGGAAGGTGGCCGCCAGCAGTGGCATATCCAGCGTGACGGCGGGGGCGGCTATATCTTCCAGGCCGTCTCTGGGGACCCTGCCAAGGCCCGGGCCACGGTGAACGATCTGCTCAGGGCAAGCAACCTTCCGTTCAAGGCCGACGGTGACGCCGCCACAGCCTATCTGCATGTTCCGGCTTCGCAGGTGCAGGCTTTCGCCGCGGCGATGAGCGAGGCGAACGTCATCGCATATAAGGAAGGGCATCGGTAGAGAGTAAGATATGTTATGCGACATGAGGAGGCTGTTTCCGGACAGCCTCCTTTTTGTTTTGCCGAAAAAGGGAGGACGGAAGAGAGAAAAAATGTAGTTATTGATCTTGACTTTCATTTTCATATACGGCAGATCTATCTCCAACAGAACGGAATGGAGGAACGCTATGAGTTGGTTATCTCAGACAGCGAGCGCGGAACCCGCGTTGGACGTTGCGTCGCCTGTTTCACGGGCTGTTCACGGCATATGGGAGGCGGATGAACTGTTCAAATGTCCGCTTGTCGGCATGGGGATCACGCTTGCCGAACAGAAGCATCTCTTGAAGAAAATGTCGCTTCCGGCGGTTGAACTGACGCCGTTTGAAATCCACGAGCTGTTCGTCAATGCCGCTGCTACGGAAAACCCCCTGTCCCGGAAGATGAGCCAGCTGCTCCGCCGGAAGTACGAGCGTGAGGCCGCCCCGTTGCGGCTTTTGAGTGAAGAGGATTTTCTCGCGCAGTGGAAGAAGGCGTTCTCCGCCGGCCAGTATGTGGGCTTTTTGTGGGCGGCGGGCACACGCGGGCTTTCGGATGAAGCCCGTCGCACGGTCTACGGCGCGGTCCACATGGCCATGCACGGCATTGCGGAGGAACAGACGCGCATCCGGCGGTTTATCGCTGAACTGGAACGCAAGAACGAGCAGCAGGCCAACCGCATCCGGCTGTTGAAAGAGCGCGAAGCGGTTTCGCGCGGCGGCATGGATCAGGCGGAAGAGGGCAGGCGTGCGCTTGCGCAGGAAAACGCTGCGCTCCGGGACGAACGCAACCGCCTGAAAGCCGAACTGGACGCCATGTATGAGGCGTCCACGGCGCTGTGGGAAATCAGGGGCCCGGAACTTGAAGCGGAAAACGAGAATCTGCGGGAGGCACTTGCGTCGTTGACGCAGCGTTTCGAGGGCCAGCGCGAACTGGTCAATTCGCTGCTCAAGCAGGGAAGGGCTCGCTTTGAGCAGGGGAACTTGCCTGGCATGGCGGCTGATTCCTGCGGGACCTGTTGCGGCAGAGACTGCGACGAGAGTTGTCCTTCGTTCGATCTGTGCAGCAAGCGGGTGCTCATCGTCGGCGGCGTCGAGCGCATGGAGTCGTTGTATCGCGAATTTATTGAAGGGGGCGGCGGCGTCCTCGATTATCACAACGGCTCGCTGCAGGGCGGCACGCGCCAGCTCGAGCGGAGCCTCAGGCGCGCGGACATCATCCTCTGCCCCGTGAACTGCAACAGCCACGGCGCCTGCATCAAAGTCAAAAATCTGGCGAAGAAACACAACAAGACATTTTATATGTTGCCGAACGGGAGCCTGAGCACCATTTCCCGTCTTTTGGGGAGCGAATCCGCACGGCAAGAAGGAGAACGTGCATGAGCACCGATTTTCAGATGAACTACCATCACAACAAGGACAACCTGCACGTGAAGATGCAGGGCATTTTTGACGGCAACTCCGCCCACGAACTGCTGAATCTCTTTCTGAGGGAGTACAGGTGCGGCGGCAGGGTGTTCGTCGATACGGCGGGGGTAAGCGAAGTGTTGCCGTTCGGCAGCAAGGTGTTGCAGGCCCGGTTGTGCCAGACGCCCGTTCCGGCGTCGCAGTTGTTCTTCAAGGGCGAAAACGGATTCAACATGGCGCCCTCCGGGAGCCGTGTGCTTATCGTACCGCCCCGTAAGAAGAAAAGCGGATGCTGCGGAAAATGCGCGCACTGCACATGCCACGGGGGACACGGGCATGAGCATGGGCACGGAGGATGCGCATGTCGCGGCGAACACAATCACGATCATTAACTTTTTTCCAAGTGGAGCTTTTTCATGAGTAATGTGCTTATCGTTTACGGGTCCACCACCGGCAACACGGCGGATATTGCCGAATACCTCGGCGGGCGTCTGCGGGCTGCGGGGCATGTCGCCGATGTACGGGATGCCGCCGACGTTTCCCCGGATGGCCTGTGCGAAGGCCGGGATGTCGCGCTGTTCGGGTGCTCCGCGTGGGGGACCGATGAAGTCGAGCTGCAGACGGATTTCGAGCCGTTGTTCGAAGCCTTTGATCGTATTGGCGTCAAGGACGTCAAGACCGCGTGCTTTGCGAGTGGGGACAGCTCCTTTGAGCATTTTTGCGGGGCGGTGGATGTGATTGAGGCGCGTTTGAGCGAACTCGGCGGCATTCAGATTCTGGAAGGCTTGAAGCTCGACGGCAATCTCTCGTCGAACGAGAGCGACGTGGAAGATTGGGCCAACCGGCTGCTGGCGGCTCTTTAACCATATTTTTTTATGCGAATATATTGAAAATGAAATTCAATCATAATAGACTGCGGGCGGTATAGGCACTCCGTAGCCGTTATGCCTGAAGCGCGGGCCGGAGTGCAGGGCCCGCGCTTCAATACATCTTGAACCGTTATGTAAGGGTGAGGTATGTCAGGCGGACAAGTCCATATTGATCCGGAGACGGTGTTCACGCGCTTCCTACGCGGAAAAGGTTGTCACAACACGCAGCAGCGGCGAGCCATCGTTTCCGTGTTTTTTCAGGAAGAGGGGCACCTGACCATTGACGATCTGTACGGCCGGGTTCAGCGACAGGATCCGACGGTGGGGCAGTCCACGGTATACCGCACGATGAAGCTGCTGTGTGAGGCCGGGCTTGCCAAGGAAGGTTCTTTCGGCGGGGGCGTCGTCCGGTATGAGCAGGCCAGCGACTGGCACCACGATCATCTCATCTGCGAGTGCTGCGGCAAGAGCATTGAGGTCGTCGATCCTCAGATCGAAGCCCTGCAGGAGCGCCTTGTCCGCCAATACGGGTTTACGCCCACGCAACACAGGCTGTATCTGTACGGCGTCTGTCCGGACTGCCTCGCTGGGCAATCTCCTTCAAAATAGGCTGTAATAAAAAGCATTCCGCCTTTTGGCAAAAACGGTTGACAGGCCGGGGCGGACTGTGTACATCTGCGGCCATAAAGTTTGATTGATAAAACTTAATATTATTAAATGTACTTTTGATGAGAACCCGGAGGGGTCATGACTGAAATCCGATTGGAAAAAAGCCTTCCGTCCGAGCAGGAGCGGGTAGGGCAGCCAAGCGTCCCGGCTGAGGGGCTCGAACGCTACTTCGCCAGGGAGGGCGTCGATCCTCTGCCGTACGCGTTTGAAGGCAAGATCGCCGTCCACCCCGGCCTCGGCGGTGCGGGCGTGGAAAAACAGGATTTTGAGGCGACGCTGGAACCTTTGCTGGCGGAACCGATGCCTGTAGGTACGAAACTTGGCGTCAATATAAAATAGACACGTTAGGGCAGAA
>OGWQ01001175.1_pt1 | contig 16004 bp, 26 predicted proteins | sample 1576091 | NCBI WGS metagenome assembly OGWQ01 (sample SAMEA3541584, study PRJEB24748) | human gut metagenome | biome: human gut; feature: human-associated habitat; material: faeces | place: China | collected 2012
ATGCTGTTGGTGCTCGGCTTTGCCGCCGTGCTTCGCATTCTCACGTTTACATCGTGGACCATACCGGCACCATGCAGTTTGCAGAGGTGCGCCTGCCTGCGCCTCCGCCGCCCGCGCTGCCGCTATTGGAAGCAAACCAAAGCGCCGCGCCTTCTGTCTCCTGAGAGGCAGCACAGCCAAGAGCTTTTTGGGATAAATCATCAACATGGGAGGAACATATTATGGCAAAGACGATCATCACTTTGGGCCGTGAGTACTGCACCGGCGGACGCTACATCGCCAAGGACGTGGCACGCGCACTGGGCATCAAGCTTTACGACAAGGAACTGATCACGATGGCCGCCAAGAATTCCGGACTGTCCGAGGAGGCCGTGGCCGCCAGCGAGAAGCGGCACACCCACAGCCTGCTGTACAGCCTGTATACGATGGGCAATGACCTTCCGCTGGGCGATCAGGTCTTCATCCTGCAGAGCCGCATCATCAAGCAGCTGGCCGACGAAGGCCCCTGCGTCATCGTGGGCCGCTGCGGCGACTATGTCCTGCGCGACCGCAAAGACGTGCTGCGCGTCTTCGTCTACGCCCCCAAGGAGTGGCGTCTGGCTTACGGCAAGGAGAACAACATGCTGCAGGCCAAGGACGAAAAGGGCATCAAGGACGAGATCGACAAGACCGACCGCAACCGTGCCGCCTACTACAACTACTACACCCAGAACCGCTGGGGCGATGCCCACAACTATGACCTCGCCATCAACGCCGCACTGGGCCATGACGCCTGTGTGCAGATGATCCTTGCCGCCGCAGAGGCCAAGGAGAAAGCCATGGAGGGCTGATGCCCGCCGCCCCGGAGGGGGCAAAATAAATAATGATGCTGCGTGGGTGGGGTGCTTTTGCGCTCTGCCCACGTTTGCGGCATAGAAGAACTCTGCATCCTCAAGTTATCAACATCAAAAGGAGAAATCGTGGAAAACAAGCAGCCCTTATCCTCTCCCGCCGGTGAGCGGGAAAACATCATGGGTACCATGGACATCAACCCTCTGCTCATCAAGCTCAGCGTGCCGATGATGGTATCCATGCTGGTGCAGGCCCTCTACAACGTGGTGGACTCGATCTTCGTGTCCCACGTCAGCGAGAGCGCCCTGACCGCCGTTTCGCTGGCGTTCTCTTTGCAGAACGTCATGATCGCCGTGGGCGTCGGCACCGGTGTGGGCGTCAATGCCCTGCTGTCCAAGAGCCTCGGCGAAAAGAACCAGGAACGGGCCAATCAGACCGCCGAGAACGGCATCTTCCTGTCCCTGTGCAGCTACGCCGTCTTCCTCGTCATCGGCCTCACCTGTATGAAACCCTACTTCTACGCACAGACTTCGGACATGGACATCGCCCGGCAGGGCATCCAGTATCTGCAGCTCTGCTGCGTGCTCAGCCTCGGCCTCTTTACCCAGACCATGGGCGAGAAGCTGCTGGCCGCCACCGGCCGCACCCATCTGAGCATGATAAGCCAGCTGGTGGGCGCTGTCGTGAACATCGTTCTCGACCCCATCTTCATCTTCGGCTACTGCGGCGAGGCCCTGTCCGGCACCATCGGCGCTGCCGCGGCCACCGTCATCGGCCAGTTCTGCGGCGCGGGCATGACGCTGTACTTTAATCTCAATAAGAACCCCGACATCCAGATCAGCTTCCGGGGCTTCCGGCCCAGCGCAAAGGCCATCGGCCGCATCTACACCGTCGGCCTGCCCAGCATCGCCATGCAGTGCGTGGGCAGCGTGATGACCTTCTTCATGAATCAGATCTTGATGGCCTTCTCGGCCACGGCTGTCGCCGTCTTCGGCGTCTACTTCAAGCTGCAGAGCTTCGTGTTCATGCCCATCTTCGGCATGAACAACGGCATGGTCCCCATCATCAGCTACAACTACGGCGCACGGAAGCCGGAGCGGGTCAAAAAGACCATCCGCCTCGCAGTCTTCTACGCCGAGTGCATCATGCTGGTGGGCTTCTGCATCTTCCAGTTCCTGCCGGATAAGCTGCTGGGCCTCTTCGCCGCCAGCGACGCCATGCTGGCCATCGGCGTCCCGGCGCTGCGCATCATCTGCCCCCACTTCCTGCTGGCGGGTGCCGGCATCGTGCTGAGCTCGGTGTTCCAGGCGCTGGGCAACGGCGTGTTCAGCCTGACCGTCTCCATCTGCCGTCAGCTGGTGGTGCTCATCCCCGCTGCATGGCTGCTGAGCCGCACCGGCGAGGTGAGCATGGTCTGGTGGGCCTTCATCATCGCGGAGGTGGCCAGCCTTGCGCTGAGCCTCGTTTTCATGGCCCGCATCAACCGTACCGTCATCGTCCCGCTCTCCGAAAAGCAGGACGCGGCCGTATAACCTGAAAGGAACGTGAACTCTATGGCAAAAAAGCTGAAGTGGAACCTTATCCTCATGAGCCTGCTCTATCTGGCGCTGGGCATCTTCCTGCTGATGGTGCCCGGCACGGCCCTCAACGTGGTCTGCTACGCGCTGGGCGGCGTGGTGCTGGCCTGCGCGGCAGTGCAGCTGGTGCGGTATTTTGTCGTAGAGCGCGGCGTGTTCCAGAGCCAGCTCACTCTCATCTCGGGGCTGGTCTGTCTGGCGCTGGGCGCATTCCTCATCATCCGCAGCGATGTGGTGGTGCGGGTGCTGCCCATCGTGTTCGGCCTGTTCGTCATCTTTGACAGTCTGGGCCGCATCCAGAACGCTCTCGAGCTGCGCCGGTGCGAGTATCCGAGCTGGAAGATCTTTCTGCTGCTGGCCGTGCTCAGCGTCGTGCTGGGCATCGTGATGGTGGTGGACCCCTTCGGCACCATGGAGACGCTGGTGATGGCCATCGGCCTCATCCTCATCCTGGAAGGTGCGCTGAACCTGCTGAGCGCCCTGTACACCATGCTGGCCGTCCGGCGCTTTATAAAGCTGCATCCGGAGACCCAGTCCATGCTGGAAGCCATCACCGGCCAGGATCTGAACGGCGACGGCGTCATCGCCCCAGATGTCTCCCACGCAGATGTGGAGTCCACCGCTGTGGAGCTCGACTATGTGGATGAGAGCGCCGAGGTGGAGCAGGAGGACAAATAACGTTAGCGGGCTTGCCCTCTCAGTCACCTTCGGTGACAGCTCTCCCAAAGGGAGAGCCTCTGGCGTTCCGCCGCGTTTCTCGTAAAATATTGTAAGACTGACCTCTTTGCCAAAGGCTCCCCTCGGCAGGGGCAACAACGACGACCGCCGCCAGTGGCGGAAACAGGGAGTCGTTGTTGGGGCAGCGGCCAGCAGGATGCGAGCGACAGCGCAGCAGACGCTGGGAGCCGCAACCCGGCCTTGTCTGCGAAGCCGACTGAGAGGTTGTACAAAGGACAGTCTGCCAATTATACAAAAGCGTCCCCGGGATTTTTTCCGAGGACGCTTGCTTTTTATTATACCACCAAACACCACAGCGGCGTCGTGATGAGCCGATTTCAACACCCGCACCCCGCCGGGCGGCATGATTTTTCTGCATACCTTGCAGAAAAAGAGGCCAAGACCCATTCTGTCAGGTCTTGGCCTCTTTCCTGTTTCCTTTATAGGCCGAACAAATCGGCGTGTGTGCCGGTGCTTACTAAGTACAGCTCCGTATCTGTCTGCCGATAAATCAGCAGCCAGTCCGGCTGTATATGGCATTCACGGCAGCCGGTATAATTGCCTGTTAAGCTGTGGTCTCGGTTCTTTTGCGGCAATGCGTCAGGCACTCGCAGCACATCAACGACCGCCTGCAGCAGATCCATGTTATAGTGCCGCCTCATGCAGGTTTTATAATCCTTTTTGAACTGCGTAGAAGTGTTCAGCTTTAACACGGTTTAGCCCTCCGCCGCCAGTTGAGCGAAGAAGTCGGCAGTAGAGCCCTCAAAGTGTTCTCCCTTGCCGGTTCTAATCATGCTGTCCACTTCATCAATCGCCGCTTGTGTCTTGGCGTTGGGTATCTCTGCATCCTTAAGAGCCTTTAAGCTCTGCATATACGCCACCAGATAGATCAAATCACTATCCGGCATCTCGTCCAGCAGGGTTCTTGCCAATTCTCTTGTACTCATAACACACCCACCCTTTCGTGTAAAGTTTCAGGCTTATAAGTATTATAGCACTTTTTTTCTTTATTGAACAGTCCTGCGCACCTTTTCCCAAAAAGCAAAAGCCCCACGACACACGCCGCTTTTCAGCGGTATATCGTAGGACTTTTTGGAGCTGGTGACAGGAGTTGAACCTGCAACCCACTGATTACAAATCAATATATTTATTCGATATAACGATTTATTTTTATAAGTTGGTTGCTTGTTGGTTTCTTATTATGTCAGAAATCTTCTGCATGACCAACTCATACTCTTTCGGGTATGCAAGCTTTATGGCGCTCATGTGCTCATCAAGCACTTCCATCAAGCCTCCAAAGGGCGCGGCGCTGGCCGCTTCCACGAACTCGCTTTGCGGATTTGCTTTTGTGGAGTATGCCGCCGGGTACGACGCGGGAGGCAGCGCTTGAGTCTGCATTTCTGCCGGTGCCTGCTTTTCTTCCAGCTCATTCCTCACGGTGCAGAGGGCGGCAAGTTTTTCCACGCTCTGCCAGTCCGTCGATCCGCATTTCAGCTTGTGGATATGGGTGTTGATCTCGTCGATGTCCATACTTGCCGCCCTCCTCCCTTATGCGTTGCGCAGAATGTCCGCCGCGCGTTTGTAAGCGTCTCGCTCTGCCCCGGTGGCGTCCTGCATCATTTCCTCGATGTCGGAGATCATACGCTCACGGCCATCTGTGCGGGAGTAGTGTCCGCGCACATAGTGACGGCCACGGTTGGCGTAGCTGTTGCCCCGGTTGTAACCGTTTCCGGCGTCGCGGTTGAAGGATCCGCGCATGTCGGCTTCCCACTCGCCTGTACGGCTGTACTCGCCGCCCTCGCAGTAATCCTCGATGCGGTGAATGTCCAAAATGATGTCCACGATCTCGCCGATCATCTCAACATCGCCCGGAGAGCGGTTCTTTTTGTCGGTCAGCTCCATGAGCTCGTCGCACATCTCATCCTTCAAATGATTCAGTTTATCCAGCATGACTTTATCTCCTTTCTTATGCTACCCGCTCAACGATCAGATTGCTGTTTGCAATGCTGACTGCCTGCGTACTGGTGTTTTTAACCGCCACGGTCACGCAGCAGCCACGCGGCACCTCGATGAACGCAGCCACGAAAACATTGAAGTAATTTTCGACTGCCGCCGGGGTGACAATCGCGGTCGCGCTGGTCAGCGACTCACCGCCGACAGCCAGCGCCACGGAAATGGGTCCCACAGTGCCGCCGGTGGGAACGGCGATATTGCCGCCAAAGCTTACCTTAAAGCGAGCTTTGCACTGGTTTGTCAGGCCGCGCAGGGTCACGATACCCGCGCCCTCACGATGGACGATGCAAGCCGGGCCTTTTACGGCAGTCTCTGTCAAGGGAAGATTTTCCCCGGCGGATACCGTCACAATATTGGGATTCGTAAATTCAGCCATTTTATCGGCTCCTTTCATAAATAAAAGCGCCGGGACTTCTGCCCCGGCGCTCTGGTTTGCAAAATCAGCTCAGGGGCTGAACAGGCTACAAATTGTAGTCAGTTGCCGTTATTTGGTTATGCGCAGCCGTTACAGCCGCATCCGGTGCCACAATTACCGTACTGGTACGGCGCAGGAACCGGGAAGGCAGGAACGGGACGCGGGTTGTAGTAGGCCAGCTGACCGCTCATGTATGCCTTGAGGGTCTCGTTCTGCGCCGCCTGGGAAGCTGCAAGCTGAGCCGCAAAGAGCTGCTGGCTCTGCTCCGCGATCTTGGCGTCCTTTGCCTCGATGCGCTGAGCTGTGAGAGCGTCCAGGATAGCCCGGGCGTTCTGGTTCTGGTTGTCTACGATGTCCCGGGTCGCGTTCTGCACGGTGTTCCGGGTCTCGCAGGACTGGGTAGCCAGATTGTAGTTGACGCCCTGGATAGCAGACCGGGTCTCACAGCAGCAGTTCTGCTGCTGCATTTGCATTGCAGAGAGCTGCTGCATGAATGCCGCCTGCTGATTTGCACGGCTGATTTCGGCGGACATGAAGCCGTTACTCACGGTCTGCTGGACGCCGTTGATGAGCTGTGCCTGCTGGTAGAAACCGTCACACATACCGTTGTTTACGCCATCGATCTTGCGTTCGATGTTGGCGAAGTCGCTGGTCAGGATGTAGCCATCCACGACGCCGGCGCCGGCACCGGCGCGATTGCCGCCCCAGTTACCGCCCCAGCCGCAGAAGATGAAAAGGAAGAGCACGATGATCCACCACGAACCATCGCCGCCAAAGCCAAAGCCGTTTCCGTTGTTGGTATTGGCGGGCTGCACCGGCATAGTCAAGCCGATGTTGTCAGAAGAAAGAGACATTTTGTACTCCTTTCGAAATTTTTGATAAAAAATGTATCTCGACCGTGGCCACGGTTACGACTTAGTGTAAAAACTGCTGGAACTGCTGAGCCATTGCCTGAAGCTGGTTGAGCTGGTCTTGGCTCATCCGCCCGGATTGCAGGAGCTTTTGCACCTCCTGCTTTGGATCGCCCTGAAAATTAGCCTTGAACTGCTGGAACTGCTGCATCATCTGGCCGAACTGGCCCATAGGGCCGGGCATGGATGATGCTTTGCCGCCGCCCAGTGCATTAAAAAGAGGATTTGCCATGATCACTTGACCTCCGTTTCGGTTTTTGTGGGCTCCTGCTTTTCAAGCGCTGCACAGCGGGCTGCCAGGGCGTCAAACTCTGCCCTGGTGACAAACTCCCCGCCGGGCTGTTGGACGGCCTGAGCGGGCATCTTAGCTGCCGTGGTGCGCTCCTTGTAATCAAAGGCCCTGAGCGGCATCGGCATTCCGCTTGCGTCCGTGCTCTTGATGTAAAAGGCGCTGTTCTCGCTATCCATCAAGAGCACGCTGTTCCCGGCGGCTACCATGTAGGCTTTTGCGCCCTCTTCGCCCTGCACCCAGATGATCGGAGGCGTAGATGGGGAGCTTTGCCCTGTCGGTTGGCTCATCATGGGCGGCTGATACCCGGCATTCTGCCGCAGTTGCGTGAGCTGGTCAGGCATAGGCTGCCCGTAGTAGTTTGGCATTTGATAGCCATATGGATTGTACGGCATCGTTTAGTCCTCCTTATACCAGTAGTAGATCGGGCATTCCGCGCCGCTGTCCCAGCTGTCCCACCACTTGCCATCGATGACGGCCAGAACGTGGCCGGAACACCCCAGCACATACACGCCGTGCGGATACTCCCGGGCAAAATCTGCCACGGTGTAACAGGTGGTGCAGTCTGCCTCGACAAGGCGGCGCTTGAATCCGTGCTTTTGGAGGTATGCGCCCCATGTGCGGTTGGCGCTGGGCATATCGCCGAGAGCAAAGCCGGTCAGCGCCAATCCAATGTAGGCCTGCTCCCAGCTCTGCCCAGTGGCTGCTGCTACCGCACGCACGGCGCAATCTCCAACGCTGCTCCCGTGGGGGTTGGGGCTGAACTTGTTCCACATTGGCGCTTGCCTCCTTTGCGCCCAGTGTACCGCACTGGCAAAAAATAAGCGACAACGAAGGTACAACGAAGGACAAAAAGCTCGATTAGAACTAATACAACTAATACAAAATGGACAAAAAAGTAAGGCAAAGTTTGGTGACTATGCCTGTATCAGTTGTATTAGTTTTGTGGTATAATAATGGTGTCAAAGGGAACGCAAAAACAACGCAGGAGGAGCAAAAATGAAATACTCTTGGAATACAGCCCGTGGCGCAAAAATCGACCTCGACGTTGACAAAAAGGTTGTCACCGAAGAAACCATCTGGAGTGATGGCAACGAGGCCACCGTGCCGTGCCACAAATGGCAGTACACTATCAATTCCCTGTTGGTGAATGGGAAGGAGATGAAGGAGGGCGCCTACAAGCAGCAGATCGGGCGTTGGCCGGAGAACGTGCATTACGCTTTCGGCGTGTATGTGATGGCCAATGGTAAAAAGCAGCAGGCATTCGTCGAGATCCCCGATGAAATCGAGAGCGAAATCTACGGCGAAGAGCGGGCCTATCAGAAAGCAAAAGTCGAAAAAGAGCTTGCTGTTGGCGAAGAACATGAAAAGCATTACAACGCCGTGATGGATATGCTGAACAAGTAACGAGTAGGAGGACACTATGGAAAACAACACCATCCGAAATCTCGGCAAGCTGTACCACTTGCTGGACGAAGCCTGCACCCCTGACCATGTAAATCAGGCAGACCTTGACAACGCTACGAGGTTTCCCGTGCGTGGCGTGATGATGAAAATAACGCTGGCGCACAAGCTCCATAAAATGACCCCGGAGCTTGACAATGCCTGTTCCTACGTCCTGAAGGATGTTGACCTTGAGGATGTAGAAAAGAGCTACGCACTCAAAGCGTTGCCGATGGAACAGCAAGGGTTGTTCGTGATTGGGTACAACTCGCCCGATTACAAGACGCTTGGTGTGTCCGCCGTCAAAATCAAGGCAGCCAGAGAAAGCGCAGGATTAACCATCCGGGCCTTGGCAGAAAAAACCGGGCTGTCCACTGCAACCATTCAACATGCAGAGTCCGGCAAGGCAGTCTCGAGAGTGTCTACCCTCGAAAAGATCGCAGCCGCTTGCGGCGTTACCATCGCTGATTTACAGGGATGAGCCGCGCGATAAAGAAAGGATGCACCATTTGCGGCAAGCCCTTCCAGGTCTATCTCAGCAAAAAAGACTGCCGGGCTTCCATGTCCCCAAAAATAAAAAAATCCCCCGATGCTCCAAACGGAACACCGGGGGATTTGCTTATCCAAGCCTTATCCAAGTATTTTATCAATACTTTTCAGCCGGTAGCCTATCGCCGTCCGGCTGTAATGTGTCTGTGCTGCAATGTCCGGCAGCGGGAGCCGCTCAACGTACCGCAGTAAGGCTATCTTACGGTCTACCCTCCCAAGCGGTGCGTTTTTGATGGCTGCGGTCATCTGCTGTCGGTCAAGTCCTTGCAGCGCAGCGGGCAGCACTACACGAGCCGCCGCCACAGGCAGCACCGAGCCAGAAAGGCTGCGGCAGCTGTCCAGCGTTGCGCACCATTACGGTGATGTTACCGAGATGGTATGTTTTCGTGAGATCACGAAAACGTGCGCAGACCATTTTCGTGATGTGCCAAAATTGCTCTTGTGCGGCGTACATTTTGCCGGGGTTGGCAAAATGGTCGTATGTAGTGCTACTCATGGTCTTACTCCTTACTCAGTGCCGCCTTTGCGCGGTCAAAGAAAAATTGGATCACCGCGCCGATGGTCTCATCGGTGATGGCCCACGAGATAAATCTGCCCCACTTGCTGGCGCTGAGAGCGGCCCGCAGGGTTTTTGCCACCCACGCCTTGCGCTCTGCGCCGCGCTTGGTACCCTGGATCTCCTGCTCGGCCCGCTCGATGAGGTCAAGCACCAGAGGCTTCACCGCGGCACCATAGCCCAGCCGGATGCAGCCGAGGGCGTAAAAGATAAAGCCGCCCAGCATCAGCACTGCCGCCACCGGGGCAGGGATAAGGTCAAAAAGCTTAGTTGCCAGTGCTACCATGATTGGTCACTCCTTTTAACAGATAGTTGTCGATGTCAGTGCGGCTCTTCTGCATCCCATCGCGGTTGTTGCCGGAGAGTTGGGCGTCCAGCAGATTGCGCACCCCGTCGAGGGTCAGACGGCTCACCTCGTCGATTTCTTCAAACCGGCGCAGGTCACGAGCGAGGGCCTGCGTGTGCTGAAGCTGGCCTTGCTCCAAGGTACCGATGCGCTTGTCCATCTCATCCAGCCGCTTGTTCTGCGCGTTGTCCGGCTCCTGCGCCTTTTTGATGTACTTGTGGATGATTTCCAGCACCTTGTCGATGGTGATGGCTGCAGCGCACAGGCTGCCCAGGATGCCCAGCACCCACAGCAAAGCTTCTTTTTCGGTCATTTGCCCTCCCGAAGACGGGTCAGGCCCTTCTTGCGGATGATTTTGGGGTAGTTGACGGTGGTGACGTTGAGGTCTACGTTGCCGGAGATGCCAGGCACGCTGCCCTTGCTGGTGTGCTGGTGGGCGTTGTAGGTAAAATCGACCTTCGGGGTCTTGCCCGTGTAGTCGGCCAGCCAGATGTCATAAGGGCGCAGGGCCGCGCCGCCCACATAGAGATGCGCCTTTGCAAAGCTGGTGTAGGTGTACAGCTGGGCGTAAAAGCCCATCTGCTCCACCTCATGCAGAGCATAGGCGGTCAGGTCGGTCAGGCTCTGCTTGTCCAGCTTGCCCAGCCGGTTGTCCTCCACGTCCACCGCCACAGGCAGGGTCAGCTCCTTGCCCCGCAGCGCCTGCCGCAGCAGGGCAAGCTCTGCATCGGCCATGGCCTCGCTGGTGGCGTAGGTGTAGTAGTAGACGCCCATGTCCAGCCCGGCAGCCCGGGCGTTGCGGTAGTTGGTCTCAAAGGTGGGGTCGATGTACAGTCCGTCCTCCCGCTTGGAGAGCTTGCGGTTGGTGCTCACGGTCTTGAGCATTGCCCCCTTGTAGCCCGCCGCAGCCACCTGCGCCCAGTCGATAAGGCCCTGATACCGGCTCACGTCGATGTACCGGTAGGGCGGGTCGCCCTCCCAGCCGGTGACAGCCTCTGCCTCGGGGACTGCGGGTGCGGGTGTTGCCTCGCCGGTGTCCTGCTTGTCCCCCGGGCCAAAGATGGCCCGCACCAGCTTTTCTAGCAGCTCCAGCAGCTTACACATTGTAGTCCTCCCCGGTGATGCGCTTATAATCCTCAGCGGTGATTTCACCCTCGGCCACACGCTCGGCCAAGATCTTCTTGACCCCGGGGCGGCGGGATGCGGGCATCTCTGCCCAGGTCTTAGTCCCGGCGACCAGTCTGTTTGCCCAAATTTTATCCATTTCGAAGTCCTCCTTACTTGTTGATAGCGGCATCCAGCTCGCAGACGGCATCCTCAAGGGTGCTCAGCCGCTCCTGTGATGCCATGTCCTGCTCACACAGGGCGTCCTCAATGGCGGCCACCTGCTCCGGGAGCTTCCGCAGCTGCTCTTTTTCGGCCTGCTTCTTATGCCGCTCCTTCAGGCTCTGCTTGTTGTAGTATACGCTCATCCGATCACACCTCCGATCGTGGTCAGGTTACCCCCGGTGCCGCTGCTGCCCCGGGTGATGTCCACTTTGTAATTAAAGGCCGCCCCCCTGACGGCGGACTTGTTGGCAAAGGCGTGATGTACAAAGGCCCGGCTCTCACCGCGCTGGATGTCCGTCACGGTCTCCCACACGGGGGCATCGTCCCGTGCGTTGTTAGTCAGCTCCACGGTCAGGTTCATATCTGCCGGGAAACTGCCCTCCAGCGTCATGGCAGCCACGGTAATGGTGTCGTCCGCCGTCAGGGGGGCGGTCAGGCTCACCTTGGCACCGGTGACGTTTTTGGTAAAGGTAGCCGTCCAGTCCACCGAGGTTTTGCCGTCGCTCACCGTCAGGGTGATGGCGTGGCTGCCGTTCAGCACCTGCTGGTAGCCCGCCTTTTCCTTGAGCCAGTCTACGGTCAGGGCAGTTTCCGAGGGTACCTCTGTCCGGGTCTGCTTTACCTCTCCGTCCAGCTTCTCCGTCACCGTCATGAGGTCGCCGTCTTTGTCGGTCACGGTGTATCCCACCGTAAATGGCGCGTTTTTCTCTCCAAGCTCTGCGCCTGTGGCTCCTACATCGCTGGTCACTTCGGGAGGCTGGTTTTTGGTTATAGTGCCGTCATCTAGCGCATAGAGTGAAGAGGGCAGTACAAAAGCTGGGCGAACACCGAATCTATTGCTGTGGCTGAAGCTGCTGACATTGCCATCCGATTCAACGACCCATGGATTGTCTTCGCTGCCTATGGCCGGAGAGCGCAGCCACCAGTTTTCAGCGCGGCCGCTGTAATAGGCGATACGCGTGCTTCTGTCTTCAAAGTAGTCAAGCTTTGCACCATCTTTCGGGGTATAGGAGCTGTTGCTCGCGTTAACTTCATAGCTGGACAGTATGAATACTTTTGTGGAAAGACCATTTGCGCCGGTGGCAAGGCTTCCACTGTTGCCTTTACCATTCCAGTACGGAATCTTGACCTGCTTGATAGCAGCACGGATGTCGGAATCAATCAGGTCATAGAAGGTGCTGGTCAGGTAGGAATGGACGTCGGAATCCTTATAGGAGTTGTTGTAGCCATCAAAATTGCTGGTGATGTAAATGTTTTTAAGCAGCACCCACGTTCCGTCACAGGAATCATCATAGATACTGGACGGCTTGCCCTGATGCACGATGATAAAATCCTTCAGCGTACCGTTCACCTTGATTTTAACGGTGCTGCCCACCGCCATATCACCAAGTCTTGTTGCCATAGTCTATCACCTCCTCAAAACTCCACTCTGCTCATCGCCTTGTTCCACACGCCCTCCAACGCCACGCCCTCCAGCGTATCAAAGGCCGTCATAAAAGCGCTGCCCTCTACCGGCGCGCCAAGGGTCATCTCAAGCATCCGCAGGCGCACACCGGCGGCAGAGGCGTCCGCCGCCGCGCCAGAGACAGTGAGGGTCTTGTCGGTCTCGATTTTGATAGCGTTGATGCGGTCGCCGGTGGCTTTGGCGTCTGCGGGCGCGCCCGAGATGGTAAGGGTGGGGTCGGTGGTGACGCGGCCCTCGGTCTCCTTGGCAAACTGCTCCGCCCGCTTGGCAGACTCCGCAGCGGCAGCTTTGGAGCTTTCGGCGGCCTCGGCCTGCTGTGTGGCAGTCTCGGCCTGCTGCGTGGAAATGCCCGCCTGCTGTTCTGCGGTCCGGGCAGAGGCAGCGGCGGCTTCCTTGGCCTCGGCGGCAGTTTTGGCGCTGGCTGCGGCCTCCTCTGCCTTTTGGGTAGCGGTGGAGGCAAAGCCCTCCACATACTCAAGGCTCTCGGCCATCGCCTCCCGCACCTCAACGCCCCGCTTTGCCTTGCGGATGTCGTTGATGTTTTCTTCAAAAGTTTTGTTCACAGGCTCTTTACCTCCGTAGGCTCGTCATAGATGACGTCCTCATCAAAATAAAAATCGTCCCACAGCCAATCTGCGCCCGCGTAGGCGGTTGCATTGTACTTGTAGGGATTGCAGGTGCCAGTGATGGAAAATGTGCCGGTATGCCGGTCTCTGCTCTGGGGCGACACTGTCCACAGACCCACCCAGAAGTTGGCCGGGTCTTCGTCCAGTACGCAGCGCAGCCACTGCCCCTGCAAGGCGTTTTCGAGGATGCTCTGCACCTTGCGGCGCTCATCCGGCGGAGCCTTACATTTAAGGTCGAGCCGGATGGTGCGCTGGAGGTAGTGTACTTTGCCGTCCACAGCCCGGGTGAGGTCGAGCAGAAAATCGCCGCCCGGCACTTGCACAAGCTTTTTGTCCGGCTCTGCGCCGGAGATGAGCGGGCTGCCAACCAACAGGTAAAGGCCGAGGTCGTCCAAGGTGTGCAGAGAGCCGATTTTTGCCCCCATGAGCTTGCCCATAAAAATCACGCTCCTTTACATAAAGCCCTGCAGCGCCTCCGGGCGGCAGGCAGTATCATCCTGCACCCATGCGCCTGCCGCCGTCTGTCGGTATCCGCTGCCAAAGGTCACGCCGCTTTTGGACGCTGTGACGTCCCGCCGCTGGGCCAAAGCGCCGGGGAAGAGGATGGAGTAGGTTTTGCCGTTCACCGGCAGCACCGCAAAGGCCCGGCCACTGCCCCCGGCGGCAGCCCACGCTGCGGCGTCTCCGTCGTAGGTGAGCAGCACCGCCGCATAGCCGGAGAGGTCTGTGCTCGTGGTCTGGGCCGCAAAGGTGGAGCCCGACCAGCTTTGCAGCTCGCTGCCGTTTTTCACGCCGGAGAATGTCAGGCCGTCCGTCCCAAAGTGGATGTTGGCCGTGATGCTGGCGTGTCCAACGGTCATACCGGAGGCGGGGGCGTAGTCGATGAAATCGCTGGCAGTTTTGCCCGCCTGCGTGGTGTCTATCTGCGTTGTACCTGCATACCGGCTGGTGGATGCCGTCTTTTCTGAGAGCTCGTTGGTCACGCCCAGATTTGCCACGGCCCGGTCGGTGAGGGTGCGCCGGGTCATGCCAAAGGTGTACTCCTTCTTCTCCGGGTGGTCGAGCGGCTCCACCAGCTTGGTGCAGAGCATGATCACGTCGATGCTGTGGGGCTTGCTGATGATATGGGCAAAGCTGGCAAAGGTCAGCCGCTCGGTATCATAGCCCGCATCCACAAGGTCAACGGCCTTGACCTCATAGCTCATGGTCATGAGGTCGTTTTTTTCCAGGTCCTGCACCGCGGCGGCAAAGGTGGCGTCGCTGCTGTCCGTGTCAAACTCCCTGATCTTGGAGACCACACCAAACTTTTTCACGGCCTCGTCGTTCTGGATCCATCCGTACTCCCGATTCCAGCTGTAGCCCTTCTTCGGGAGGTACTTGTCCACGGCGCTCTGGCTCGTGCCGTTGATGCCGTAGCGCTCTTCGTGGGTGCCGGTCGTCACAGTAGTCGAGCCCCACTTAAACCAGAGGAATTTGTACTTCCATTGGGTCTTGGTCTCTTCGACAGTGTGCTTGTTGCCCATCGGCCAGATACGAGTGAAAAGGTCGTTGGTGTCGGTCTTTTCGGTGAAATCCAGCAGATTCACGCCATATTCGATGTTCTGGGCGGTCTGCCGGTCAGCCTCGTATGCCTGGTCGCAGTAGTTGAGCACGTTCATGCCGGTGGTGGAGTTATAGGTGCAGTAAGCGTAGCCGCCGTAGGTCTTGAGCACCATTTTGCTGATGATGTCCCATGTGCTGCCGTAGTCCTCGCCCACGCCGTACTGGTTGCGGTCGCCGTAGCTCACCACAAGGTCGCCGAGGGCGGCAGTCACCCTTCCCAGCTCAAACTTTTTCATCTTGTCGTAGCTGGTCTGCTCCTCGTAGCCATTGCCGCCGGAGATCTGGGAGTTGTGGGCTTTGATGAGGTATTCTAAAAAATCTCTCAGCTTGCCCTCGTAGTTGAAGGGGGTAATGCAGCTGTCGTTGAAATAGCTGAGAGCTCCCTCGCAGTAGATGACCCGGCGGTTGAGCCAGTCGGCTTCGTGGCTGAGCACCCGGCCCCGCCATATCTCCTTGCCGTCCTGATGCACCGCCACAGCGGTGGACATCTTCTGCATGGATTCGTAGCAGGGGTGGGTGCGCAGCATGGTAAAAGTAAGGCTGCCGCCCTTGCTCACCTCGCGGGTAAGCTTGGGCGACAGCACCACAGCCTGTCGGTTGCCCGGCTGATAGACGGTCAGCTTGTTTTCGGGGTCACCGTAGGGATACGCAAAAATCTCGTACATCTCAGTTACCCCTTTCTGCAAGCATCTGGATATGGCCCAGCTGGTCGTTCATGCCGGGGGCGAGAGCGCCCACAATGGTGCCGTCATCCAACACGATCTGCTGATTTGCCACGTCGGGCAGATACTGCTCCACTACGGTGCTCAGCTTTGCAAGCTGGGCTTGTATCTCTGCCTGATATTTGGGGACGGAATTGTTGTTGGGGTTGTAGGTAAAGGGGTCGCTGCGGTAGTCGTAGCCCGCAAAAGCCCGCTCGTTGCCGTACCAGTAGGCGTCTTGAATGTCCAGATAGCTCATGGCACCAGACGAGGCGCTTTCTGCCGCAGCAGGCGAAGACGAGGACTTTTTGCCAAACTTTTTGCCGAAGAAATAGCTGATCCAGCCGATAGGGCCGGTGGCCGCCAGAAGCGCGCCGGAGAGAAGCTTGCTTCCCAAAGAGCGCTCTTCGCCAGAATCCTCGCGGGCGCGGGCGTTCTGGCCCATCTTGAAGCCCACAACGCCCTCTGCGATGACGGCCAGCACAGCAAGGCACTCCGGGAAGAAGGAGGCCGCTCCGCCCGCTGCGGACGCAATGGCTTGCCCGGCCCCGGCTTCACCGGCAGCCGCCGCAGCCTTTGCAACCTTCCTGGTTTTACGTGATGATGGTAGTCACCGTGCTTCTTTTCACAGAAA
>OGWQ01001180.1_pt1 | contig 15960 bp, 16 predicted proteins | sample 1576091 | NCBI WGS metagenome assembly OGWQ01 (sample SAMEA3541584, study PRJEB24748) | human gut metagenome | biome: human gut; feature: human-associated habitat; material: faeces | place: China | collected 2012
TATGTGGCGGGCAGGAAGTAACTGCCCAGAATGGGTCGAAGGCGGGCCATCGGCGCTGTATGACGGTGGCCCGCCTTCTGATAATCAATGAATGCGGACTTTTTGTGTAGAGGGCAAATACAAACAGCAAATAATAGGGACAGTCGTTTGGAACTATAAATTTTCACTCCAAACTTCATGTTGACATATTTCCAGACGGCCATTATAATAATAGTAGCAGGGATGGTTTCTGCATGAGACGAGTGACGGTTCTGACTCGTCGGTAAAATAAAAATTGACCGAGCGAAGATGTTGAGTGACGGTACTGACTCAACGGTAAAATAAAAATTGACCGATAGAAGCCATCCGGCGGGGAGGGGTCGCCCTCCCCGCTTTTCTTTTTTACCAGGAGTGTAAGCACCATGGAGTATATAGCAGAGATTTATAGCTTGTCATCAAAATTTTTTGCGGATTATCCTCATGATGAATATCCTGAAATTACAGTAAAAAAAGGAAGGCCATATTCTTGTTTGCTGATTGAGTATATAGACGATATCTTTATTTGTATTCCTTTTCGCTCCAATGTTAGACACCAGTATGCCTACCATTTCAAAACATCAGCGAGGTCCCAACGCACTAATTCAGGCCTTGACTATACTAAAACTATTCTGATTAAGGATAATGAGTATTTGGATACAGTAACCCCTGCAATGGTTGACCAGGACGAATATAGAGAGACCATGGTCAACCTGCCCCGTATCACGAAAGAAGTCTTTTCATATATTTCTGAATATAGGGATGATTTGAACGGGACCTGTAAGCTGCACCCAAGAGAGTGGCAACGAAGATATGGTTGCTCTACTTTACCTTACTTTAAAAAATTTTTACAGAATACAGACTAAGAATGATAACGAGCCCTCTGAGATTTTACTCAGGGGGCTGATTTTTTATTTATATTGACAACCAAGTTATTACTTCAAGTGCTTTGAGTAAAGTTCTGTTGCTATGTCTACGGAGAGACCTTTAAATGTATCTCGACATGCACCTAGCATATTACTAAAGCCTATTAACCTGAGCGACGCAAATTTGTAGTTTAGCAAATGGTTTAATTGATAAAAAAGCAGTATCATGCTTTGTTGGATCACTGTCTTAGAACATGGTGAAACGCGCACCGCTCCCATCCAGATGGCGCAGGACGTGCAATAATAAGCGTTGTAGCTCGCACTGTATGAGACTCGTTCCCCGCAGGATGGGCAGACGAAAGGTGGATTGGTATGGGGAAACGGTTTGTCGGAAACCTTTGAGCAATGGCTCATGTAAAAATTCTTTCTGGGCAGGGGCACTCATAAAAGAGCGTCCCCGATGTAAGTTGGTCAGGCTACTGGAATGTTTAGGCAGCACTGGATTCTGCTGCAAAGTTACACTAGCAAGGCGGAAACTTTGCCTGGAACTCTGCTCAGTGGCCACTGGTTCCCCGCCAAAACAATACGTTGCGTAGCACAGCAGATACTGTTAAAGAGCATGCTGACCGACCACAAAAAAACATGATCCTTGGGCAACGGGATCACAACACAGTCATACTCGCTGTCTTGAGCCTCATGGACAGTCAGAGTATAAGCAGCCTGGAGTAGCCATCACTCAGCACGGACACCGGGTAGCAGGCTATGTTGTTTTATCAAGGTCAAATTTGATTTGTACGGCAACTGAACTGTCACTGGTAATCCATACAATTGTTCCTATACCTATGCTGTGTGTATCACTATTGTTTATAGTTTGAACGATCCAGTCATGTAAACGGAGAATAGTATCTCCAATCTTGATCTCCATCTCCAGCTTTTGATCCGATGGGGGATTTAGATTATTCTGAGCAAACTTGCTAAATTGCACGATGTGGCAGTTATCTCCTGTCGGCTTCCGTGGGGGTAGATGCTGGGTTCCATTTCCATGTTCGGCCTGCAGGGACAAATAAATGGACAGGGACTGGGGAGCGCCCGGAGCATGTCGAAAAACAGCTGAATGGAGAACAGACACCCACCATAAGCCAGGCTCTCAGGCCAGCGTTCTCCGACCCCAAGGTGCGGAACATTAGTGATATACTACTCATAGTTGAATATCACAGATTGACATCCATTCAGTTCCTATAGTGCTATATGAAATAGATGCGTCTGTGTGAGTGCTGTTGTCTGAGTTCAACTATTCTTTCAGTTTGCCTATAACTACGTCCGTATGATATAATATTACTTAAAAAATAGCTTCTTCTGATGGCGTTTGGATTGATTGTGTAATCTGTGGGTCATGTGCTTTTAGGATGGTGGAGAATGAATAGATTTAAGAATCTTTTGCGAAAGTATAAGGTTGCAATCAATGTTATTTTGCTGTTCATGGGGATTTCTGTCATTGTCATAGGAACTTTTTTTAAGCCGACGACAGAGTACATACAGATGCAACCGGAGGAATCTGAGGAGGTACAGCCGGAAAAAGACAATTCAGGAATTGCATATGATGTCATGCTTGGCATAGGCTGTAGCATTACGGCAACGGCTACAATCACTCTTTTCTTGCTAGTTGTTTTGCCAGATGAAATTGAGTCCGAAGAGGCAGAGAAGCTAAAAAAGTGGGGGATACGTTGTATTCACAGTGAACGAGTAGGCACCGCGATTTTAGAAAACAACCTTCCTAAGGAATATCTGGATTTTATAGCTTTTGGATTGGTGCATTTCCGACAAAGTCATACCGGACAGAATGCAAAGCTTGTTAGCTGCTTAAGAAAGGGGCTGAACATACGCATTATTACATTGCATCCTCAGTCACGCTATGTTGTGGAGCAGCAACGTCTGGAAAAACGAGATGGGCTGGAAAAAGAGCTTGTGGAGTTATATGCCTGGCGTTTAGAGATGCTAAATCATGCGGGGAAAGATTGCAAAGGGAGTATTGAAATTAAATACTATGATGATCTTCCCTTAGATTTTTACTGCCGAGCTGATCAGCGGGTCTTGTGTGGTCCCTACATTCCTGGGAACCCCAGCGGTTCGCATATTACCTACGAATTTAAATCGGATGGGGCGGGTTACAAATATTACACTTCCTTATTTGAAAATCTTTGGAATGAACGTGGGAATATACTGGACTTTGTAGATTATGATACGTTTTATGTTGTTGGAGATCAAAAGGAGAGTATCGAACAGACCCTTAAGCACTATTGTAAAGAATTGTCTGGCCCCAACCAGGGACGAGAGCCAATCGGTATTGTTGTTATATTTAAAAATAATCTTCGGCGAACATTTTTCAGTTGTAATAAGAACTACGAACAACACAAATGTCATACGAAAGACATGGGGGTAGTGGGGGATTTAATCAAACTAAACGATAGGCTTGATGAATGCTCCAAAATTCTGTTTGAGGATTTAGTAAACAAGATATCCTTCACCTATACCTGTAATGAAACTGGATCGAGTTGGATGCGGATCAATTTTACAAAGCAGGGTGATGGAGACAAAATGGATGCGAAAGCCATTTTGGCCATCCCAATTATCAGCGGGGGTCGATTGATTGGCGCCATCACATTTGACTTTTCTGACCTGCCCTCAAAATACAAAAAGGAACTGAGCAAGATGAAGAGCATGGCGCAGGATAAAGCGGTGACTGGCAGAGAAAACTTGGAAGTGTTTCGCTGGCTTAATCTTGCGGAATCATGTAGAAGGATAATCCAGCCTATGCTTGGTAGCGAGATTAACTTACAATATAATGCCCTTTATAAGGAGGAGTGGAAATAATGTCAGTTCCGGAACGTTATATAAAGCGAGTATTGGTATCATTTCGAGGAAGATGCCCTATGCAATGTAAGCATTGCTATACCTATGATTTGGCTGAACGCGAAGAAAAGACAGTTTTGGAAATTGTAGAGGAGACCGGAAGAGAAAAATTTGATATCATATATCTTTCCCAGAAGTATGAAAACTTTTATGACGAAGAGCAGGGGCTTTCATTATGCCGAGAGCTGTACTTTGCATATCATAAAGATATTTTCATCATAACCCGCAGTCATTTTAGTGATAGTCTGGTAAAAAGACTAAAAGAGTTGAACCAAGAAATGCAGAAGAACGGAAATCAACTATATCTAGGAGTCTCTCTTTGCGCAGATCACTCTTATTCCATTACAGAAGATCCAGAAAAATGTCCTACACCACTTAAGCGGTTGGATAACCTCCGTCGAGCTCACAAGTATGGGATCAAGACCCTTATACTCTTGCGGCCTATCTTCCCGGATGCCGTAATCCCGGTGAAGGAATGCATAGGATTATTGGAGCAAGGAAAGGACTTTGTCGATGCTGTAGTTTCCAGTGGCCTAGTGGTGACAGATTCAATCTTGATGCGCCTCAATTTAAAGAAAAAAGATTTCAACTATTTACCTAGTAATAACTCCGAATATCTTTCTGACTTAAAGGGGGCACATTACATTGATGTTCGCAGTGAACTCTTTCAGATACAGAGGGGCTGTATAGAAAGAAAGATTCCCTTCTTTTCACATAGTATGCCAGCACTGAACTATTTAGCTGCAGTAGGCGGGGAACAGTGATTCTCGAAAAGCGCAAAAACCCATGACAGTGATACGTGAAGTGTATCAGGTTGTACAGCTCTCCTTAATAACAGCGTACTAAATCCATAGAAGAGGCAAGGTAGAATAAGAGAGCCGTTGACAAAGATGAAATATGGGTCTGATGCAAAATGGGATTTTAAAAAATAGGCCGCAGAAAAAGTTGGCGAAAACCGTTATTTCAACGGTTTTCGCCAACTTTTCTAATGCTAATTTTCCTTTCAGGTCTAAACTGCATTTTGCAACAGATCCATATTTTCCTTTTTCCTCATCATGTATAGGTATTCCGCAGTATTACCCTTTAAATACCCTCCATAAAACGCAGGGTAGTAGCTTCTGGCCAAAATTTTTCTGTGTACACCATTCTTGTCAAAGCAATTCCCACGGAAAGTATAGTTCCGGCGGGCATCCCCACGCACCTGGCAACAACGAAGGTATTTCGCGGGCAATTCAGACGGTGATATACAAGGAGCAGATTCATCGTGCAATAAATATATCCTGTTGCGAATCATATGAAAAATCCATAAAGCTCAAAGTTACAAAACAAACGATAAGCAATGTTTAGTTGGATTTTCTGGACAAGTCACGCTCTGACTTGATGCTGTAAAGGTATTCGACCAGCAGCATTTTAAACATACTAGCAGGACCAACAGATGGACAGCCGTTTGCAGGGTAATATGGCGTCACAAAATCGTAGATAAAGTCAAGCGAAACTATATTGATTAATTTTCCGAAGTAATTGTTCACTTGAAATTAAATCTAATAGATCCAGAATTACCATGCTCATTTGAACGCTTTGGTATCTCATTATACTCCATGTCGCCCACATTTTAACTATACTATGGGAATGGTTCGTTTTGACTTTTGCTAACGGCAGTTCTCCAATAAAACCGACCCAGTATCAAAGTTTTCTTCATCATACCTAATCGATTCACTGCGGACAGCATCCATCAAGAGCTGCTCTAGAAGTTCAAACTCTGAGAATTGATCTAGTGAAGCCAACACAAAAGCATCGTGTATGTAACCCGAGCTTACGGACAAAACCTTTTGATTCATGGAATAACCATAGTGATCCAAAAAGAACGTCATCATCATGATAACAGACTGCGTGTTTCCATCGAGAAAAGGGTGTACCTGCCAGATGGGAGGAAATGTCCGGGCCATTTCGTAGACGAACTGCTCCAGACTGAGTTCAGACCAGGGGGTACAGTTCAATCTATCAAAAGCCACCTTCAGATCTTTCGGAATATCTTTCTCACTGCTATACCAGACACTGCGCCCATACAGCAGTTGCTCCGGTTTTTCAAGGCCGATGTGACGATATTGACCTGCCCAATCATAGAGGTCACCGAACAAGGTATAGTGGATCTCACACAGCCCGGTTGGAGAGAAGTCCTCAAACCCTTTCTCATATAAGAGCATCATATTGGCTCTGGATAGTTCTGCTTCAATGCGCTTCAGCGTTGTTTTATCCCTAATTCCCAGTTTATTTCTGAAAACGGGAGCATCTATATAGAAATACGGATCAGGCATGGCTCCGGCACTCTTGGTCTACGAGCATGCGGTGATAGGCCAACAAAGCATCCTTCATTTCGCCTCCCGTGAGTTCCCCCCGGGCCCAGCTTGCAGAAAGATCTCGGGCATAGTCAGAGATTGGAGTGCCTTCGATGGCACTGATAGCATCTGCTGTTTTAACCGCTGCGATCCGCTTTTGTAGCAAAGAACTTAATGCACCTTCACCTCCTCGCATAGTTTTTAATCAGTATAGCACAGGAGCGCTTTGATTTCCAGAACAGAGCTCAAGTCGTCAACAATGCAACTCGAAAAAATGTGCAAATCCATGTCGAATATTTTGAAAAAATGTGTTTATGCTTGATTGAATTACTGGAAAAAATGTGTTGCATTGTGATTGCACACAGGAAGGGAGGATGATCTGGATGAAATGTAATGCAATGCGAGACTTGGCTCATGAAGGAGTTCGGTAGGAATTACTATCAGAACTATGTTTACTTTACTTATACCAAGAAACTTTTTTGGTCTTCGATTATTGGTTTTATGACTCTATTCACGGCATAGAGTTTGGGGGCGCCGCAGTTTCTATACTGCAACGCCCCCAAAAAATGATGTTGTGCAATTAGACCTTAACGCCAAAGGAAAGATATCAATTTACATCTACTATATAACCAAATGTTATATTGTTAGATGCTTATCGAATAGTAATCGTGCATCGGCCAGGCGAAGCACTGTTTGTGCTCATAAAAAACAGAAGTTCAGAACCAACAGGAGTGCTGTAAGGAATTTCGAACTCACGAACAGCTCCAGAAGGAATACCCATTGCGTAGAATAGCATCTCGTTGTCTGCGCTGGATCGAATGACAAGGTTGACCGAATCCATGTTGTTGGTAAAATTGCTAAATCGAAGTGTATAAGTTTTGCCAAGATCTGAGGAAACAACGTTGATGTTGAAATTCTGATCCTGAGCCTGGTTACCATTGATATTTCTGGGCAAAACATTAGGAGTCGTATATACGCCACCGGGACTCCGTGTTACGATAGACGAGGCATTAGAAGGAGAAGTTGCGGCAAAGGTAGCGGGGACCAGGGAGATTGCAACTGCGCATGCAGCGATGATGCTTACTAATTTTTTGATAGGACCGTTCATATTCGATTACTCCTTTCAGAAAAATCTGATTGTCCTGATTGCTGGCCAGCTATCTAACAACCTATTCACTTTAATAGACAATACTCTGGACAACATGCAACGTTTTTTTCTTAGAAAAAAAACGTTGCGTTTTTTTACTGTTGTTGTCTTATTACATAGGAAAAGAAGATATGCAACTTCTGATGGCAAAAGAATTTAATTGACTTGAAAGTAGTAGAGGAAATAAACATGATTTTTAATAGTTTAAGTTTCTTATGGTCTTTTGCTGGTCTATTCTTTGTATACTACTGTATTCCTAAACGGTTGAGATTCATGCGTAATCTGATCTTATTGGGGTATAGTCTATTGTTTTACGCATGGGGTGGACCAAAATTCCTTGTCGTGATGTTAAATTCTATTACCATCAATTATCTATGCGGTTTGCTCGCTGAGCAAAATAATCCGCAACGGGTACGGAGAGCCGGAGTTTTCTTAGCAGGTGTGCTTGGGTTTGGCATGCTGATTTGGTTTAAATATTCTGGCTTTCTAGCGCAGATAATGGTAGACCTGGGAATGTCGGTTGCTATTCCTAATGTTGTCATGCCTATAGGCATTTCTTTTTTTACCTTCCAAGGATTCAGCTATGTATTAGATGTTTACCGGGGTGATGCACCTGCCCAACATAACCCTTTGTCTTTAGCACTCTACATTTCGTTATTCCCGCAGCTGGTAGCAGGGCCTATTGTGAGGTACACCACAGTGGAAATTGACATCACAGACCGCTGTGAAAGTAGCCGCCTTATATCTGATGGTGCGACTAGATTCCTTTTTGGCCTTGGAAAGAAGATGATTCTTGCTAATTCTATGGCACAGATAGCTGATGCTGTCTTTGATCAACAGCCTAATACCCTATACGTTGGCCTTGCATGGCTGGGTGCACTAGCGTATACAGCTCAAATTTATTTGGACTTTTCTGCTTATTCAGATATGGCCATTGGTTTAGGTAAAATTTTTGGGTTTCATTTTTTAGAAAATTTTAACTATCCGTATGTTTCGCGAAGCATTTCAGAGTTCTGGCGTCGTTGGCATATCTCACTATCCTCCTGGTTCCGAGACTATGTGTACATACCGTTGGGAGGAAATCGATGTTCAACTTTTCGCCACATTTGCAATATAGCAGTTGTTTGGTTACTGACTGGGTTATGGCATGGAGCTTCTTGGACCTATGTAGCCTGGGGGGTGTGGTATTTGATCCTATTACTGGGAGAAAAGTACCTGTGGGGCGTATGGCTAACCCGAATCCCTAATCTGGTGCAATGCTGTATTACTATGACATTAGTGGTGCTTGGCTGGGTATTATTCCGTAGCAATAGCCTATCTGATGCCATTAGCTATTGGAAGGCAATGTTTGGGATGTCAGCGGGAAGTGCCCAGCGTGGTCAGGTCCTTTATTATTTGTTTGAATTCTGGCCGGAGTGGATTGCTGCGGCTCTAGCTTGCTTACCAATTAAAATTTATCTACAGAAAAAACTAGAATATAAAAGCGGTTGGTATGATTATCTATTAAATTATGGCCCTAAACTTTTGGCTCTTGCATTGCTAGTTCTGGCCTACAGTAAGTTAGTTACTGGATCGTTTAACCCCTTTATTTACTACCGCTTTTAGGAGGTGAGCATTATAAAAACGAAGTATGTTGATATATTGTTTTCTGCTTGCTTTCTAGTAGGGGTGGCTGGGACCGCTATCGCCACAGTACTACAGACCTGGACGGACTACTCGTACTTCGAAAATCGAGCATTAAACTCCGCACCGATACTTACATGGGATACGTTCTGGGACGGAAGTTATTTTACTGAGTGGGAATCAGCTCTGGTTGACCACGCTGTTGGCCGTGAAGAGATTCTGCGCATAACCACTCTTGCGGACCTAAATGTGATTCATCGTCCTGTGGTTAATCAAGTTGTACCAACCAACGGTAAGCTACTCTATCAGTTTAATTATGAGATCGTGGATCAAGAGGAATTGATGAAACAGGCGATGTCTCAGAGCGTTGTCCAGGCTAAACTTCAGGCTATGGTGGAAAGCTATGGTGGATATATGTTGTATGTAGCAGTACCTGGCCAGTACACCTATTTCCAAGATGAAATGCCCTCCTTTTTAAATAGCCGTGCTGCTTATACTAGGGCTGAGATGGATGCTATTACTAGGGCATTCAATCAGATGGATGTTTCATTTCTAGATGTTGGGCCAATTTTTAATTCTATGGGGCACCCTGAAGAATTTTATTCTGCTACAGATCATCATTTTACCTATGCAGGGGCCTACCAGACGTACCTCTTAATTATGAATCGATTAACTGAAGAGTTTGACTCAGATTTATCTGTACTGACGGGAGATTTGATTAACTTTGAGACTTTGCCAAATCGTTATGTCGGATCTAGACTCCGCATGGTATTTGGACTTTGGCCTACTTTGGAACACCCTCAGATAGCCAATTTCTCCATTCAGGTCCCATTTACTCGAACAGACAACGGGAGAAAAGTGGATGCAGAAGTGTTCGCTATGCCTAACACAGAGAATGAAGATGTGCTCTATGATATTTATATGGGGGGGGATGTTGGGAACACTATATTGGATACTGAACGGCCTGAATTGCCATCAATGCTGATATATGGAGATAGTTTTACCAATGCGTTGGAAACCCTACTATGGTACTCTTTTGACAAGACTCACTCACTTGATTTGCGTCACTACCAAGAAGGTAGTCTTGCTGAATATATCCAGAAGTATCAGCCAGATATCGTACTATGTGTCCGGGATTACGGGAGCCTGCTATCGGCGGATGGGAATGGAGATCCATTTTAAGTTAAAATATAGTTTTCTGGGAAACTAAAAGGAAAACATCTGTGCTCATGTAAACAGATGCAACATATACAGATATTTTTTGAAATATTATCTTTATATACCTAATATACCATAATAGCTTTAGAGGCAAATGTTTTACTGATTGTTCTACCTAACAGAATGTTGGATATGATTACAATCTCCCTTTTTTGCCTCTAGATTCCTTAGTTCGACTAAAAATAGTATCCACATTATGCATACCAATACATACTTGGAAGTGGCAGAGACTACATAATAGAATAAAGTGCAACTGTTGATAGGGATACAAGTGTGGTATGCTCTAAGTGTATTTAGGACAGATTTTGTAGGTCAGATTTTCACCCGGAGGGGCCAGTGCGCCCTCTGGAGACTTGCCCAAACCTAAATACCGAATCTACCACGCACAAAAACCGCAGTTACCCCAGCCTGGGGTGGCTGCGGCTTTTTTTGTGCAAAAAAGAAAGGAGCCAACGACAATGAATGAAACCCTGTTTACCTTCCCCGCAGAATCTGGCAGCAGCACAGGCGGTGACAAGCTCTTTGATCTGAGCGGACTCACCCAAGCAGACGGAGATGCCAGCGAAAATCCCTTTGCCGCCATGCTTGCAGAGGGCGAGGCGGCTGGCCAGAAAGAGGACGCCAACCCCAGCCCGGCCCTAGAGCTCATGAGCGGCATCAGCCAGGCCCAGCAGGCCGAAACCGAGACCGAAAACAACACCGCGCATGACAAGGATGCGCAGCAGGTCAAAACACCTCCCACCTCCCAGGAGGACGCGGAGGAGATGGCAGACACCACTCAGGAATCCCCCGAGGAGAATCCCCTGATGGCTGCCATCAACCGTCAGGAAGAACGAAACGCACAAAAGGCAGCAGAACCCATTTTTGCCCAGCTTCCCGTTTTCTCCTACAACGGCACTCAAGAGCCCATCGAAGATCTGGAGCAGACCTTTGAGGAATTGCGCCTTGCGAAAGCGGATGATTTCCCGGAATTTGACGAGGCTCAGAGCCTGAGCTGGTCCGTTTCTTACGGGAAAATTACGAAGTCCGTAACCCAGCCCAGAAAAGCCAAAATTGGCCAGTTCAAGCGTGAGATTGAAGCTTCCAAGGACTTTGTAAACGCTTTGAAGAAAGCCGCAGACAAGCACCCGAAGTGCGTGGTCAAACCCGTCATCCATATGCAGAAGAAAGGGGAGGCCAGCAGCTACAAGGGTGCTTTTTTATCTCTGTCGGATGCCAGAGCCTCTCAGAAGACGATCTCCTTCATCCCTGGGCGGGATGGGAAGGTCTACGAGCGGCGCACCACCAATGCGGGCGAATTTATCACGCCCGCTGCCCCTACCGGCGCCATCACGGTGTTGGATGAGATCCGCCCGGGTTTCCAGTCGTCGCTGCCCAAAATTCCGTATACGCTGATGGAGCAGACGATCAGCCTGTTTCGGACCATGATGCACAGGGGAAAAGACCGGCGGCCAGCAGAAGCCCTGGTCCATATCTACTGGGATAAGCTCCAGCAGCAATACTTCATCCATGTTCCCAAGCAGCTGGTCAGCCGTGCGTCTGTTGACGCATTGTTGGATAACGAGGCATTGCAAGACAACGACCGCTATATCCACTACGCCGACCTGCACTCCCACAATCAGATGCCAGCGGTGTTCTCCAAAACGGACGACCATGACGAACGGCCCACCAGGGTCTATATGGTGGTCGGGCGGCTGGATCGCTATTTCCCGGAGATCACGGTCCGGATCAGCAACGGCGGACACTTTTGGGAGATCCCTCCTCAGGAAATTCTGGAGCCATTCCCCGTGGGGAACTTCCCTCCGGAGTGGCTGAATCAGATCCATACGGACCCGAAAGAAATGTTTGAGGTGGCCGCATGAACTTTTCCAGGCAACGGCCAGTTAAGGTCATCATGCTGGGGGCCGGTGGAACCGGCGCCCACATTGCGCCCCACCTCTACCGGTTGCTGTATGCGCTGGACCGTCCGGTGAAATTTATCATCTGTGATGGGGACAAAGTAGAGCCCAAGAATCTGGTACGACAGAATTTCACCCAAGCAGATCTGGGCGAAAACAAGGCAAAAGTGATTGCCGAGCGTTACTCTGATGCCTTTGGGCTGGAGACATGCTACATTCCCACCTTTATCGAAGATGCCAAGCGGTTGGAGGAGCTGATCAGGCCGGAGGTCTATCGCTGCTCTGTGGAGCATCCTAAAACAGGTCGGTCAGAATGGAAGGTCATGTCGGAACTGGTGATCCTGATCGGCGCTGTGGATAACAACCGGTCTCGAAAGCTTTGTCATGATGTATTCCAGAAAGCCCGTGAGCTGGTCTATATCGACTCAGGAAATGGGGAGTATACAGGCCAGATCGTCTGCGGAATCCGCAGGGCGGGTAAAACCATGTACCAGCCGGTAGGAATGCTCTATCCGGAAGTCAATTCGCCGGAAGATCTCTTCCCCACGGAGGTCTCCTGTGCTGAAGCGTCGGTATCCGCTCCGCAGACCATTGTAGCCAATCTCATGGCGGCCACCGCTGTGGTCACCATGATCTACAACATTCTGGTCATGGGGCGCAGTACGGTACAGCAGACCACATTCTCCACAAAATCGGTCAACATCCGCTCAATCCAAAAACAAGCAAGGAGGAATGCCGCATGAGCATCTTTCGCGCACGTGTGGATGCCGCACAGTTCTGTAAGGCGCTGAACCATGTGCTGCGCTTTGCCGCCAGGCGGCCGGTGCTCCCCATACTGGGGGAAGCTAAGGTCAGCTTTGAGGAGGGGCGCTGTACGCTGACCTGCACCAACTTGAAGCAGTGGTGCATGGCCATGGTCCCCGCTGTTGGGGACTCCTTCTCATTTGTGTTCTCAGGAACACAGAGCATCATGTCTGCCTGCAAGTATTTTGCGGGAAAGCTGGAGTTCACGTACACCTGCATTCCGACTGACACCGAGCCCGAGCCTGCGGGGACGCTTGTCCTGAGTGCGGGCGGGAGAAGTATGGAACGCAGCACCCAGAGGATTTCGGACTTTCCTGAATTTACGGAAAAGTCGATGGACCGGCATTATCCCGTCGATGCTGAAAAGCTCTTGGAGCGATTCAAGCGGATCGGGTATGCCGTGAGCCCGGATGATAAACGTCCCGCCCGGTGCTGTATCGAATTTGTCGGTGACAAGATCCTGGCCGTGGACGGCTACCGCATGGCAATGAGTTCCGACCCGTCCATCTGTGTGGAAAAGCCATTTTTCATCCCACCTGAGGTAATGGCGGAGCTTCAGATGTTCAAAGGCCAGGATTGCACCATTTCGGTTGGCGAGGAGTGGGCTACTTTTGGAAATGAGTCACTTCGGCTCATTACCAGGATTCCCGGCGATGACGGCCTGGATCTTGAAAAGGCGATCCCAACACACTTCGATATGGAGTGTTCTGCTTCGGTGGATGAACTCTGGAATGAGGTCAAGTATCTCTATGGCTTTGTTTCCAAGCGCACCCGGAGTCCGCTCCGCTTTGATGGAGCCTCCCTTGTTCTCAAGACCGATGAGGGCACCTACTCCTCCACTTTTGGCCTCCCTCCTGTGCCGGTTCGCGGCTTTAATCCCCGGTACCTGCTGGAAGGGCTCAGCCAATTCAAAGGAAAGAAAGTACACACCATCACCCTGAAAATGAACAGCCCACATGCGCCGCTCGTGCTGACCGACGGGGAAAGTGACCTTGCCATGGTCCTGCCGGTCCGCTTGAAGGACGCAGCATAATGAAAGGAACATGTATTATGAAAAATCTGTATATCCCCAAGGGGAAGACCGTACATTATGAGACCCTTGCCTGCCAGAATATTGTCAATGACGGCGTTCTGCAGGTGGACGGCACCCTCCACGCCCGGAACATCACCGGCAAAGGCGTCATTGACGCCGGCACCATTTCCGCCCGCAATGTGGCGGCGATGGATGTGGAGTGCGCTGCGCTGATCGGCGAGACCCTGACCGCTGAGCGTGTGTGCGCCGCCGAAGTTAAGCTCTCTATCTCCGCAACCGTCTCCTGCTATCTGGAAGCGGAATATGTGGAGGTTCCCAAGCTGACGGTGGCAAAGCACAGCATCAATACGCTCAAGGCGGAAGATGTGGTGACTTTGCCGGAGAAAAAGCGCGGGATCGCCGGAACACTTCTCGCGGGCTTTTTTCGCCGCCTGTGGTTGTCTTTGAGACACCGGATTCCGATGGACGCGGAATACGTCCAGATCAAGGAACCGGAGACCAATGATGCACAAGCTCCCCAGGCGCCCCAGGAGAAAGCTGGAGCGCAAGCCCAGGCAGATGTCCGAACGGCGGATGCTGATTTGGAAGATGACTTTGAGTTCAAGCGGCTCAAAGCCATGTACCGGCTTTTGAGAGAGTCCGGCTACACCCTGCGCATCACCCAACGGGAGGTTCCTGCCGCGGCGCCTCAAGCCAGTAATGATCCGGAAACCTTCCTGCCGAAAGCTGCGTGACCTATGAAGGAAATTGTGATTCGGCAATGCCGTGAAGTGACCGTCATGGGCGTCACAAGGGTTCGGGAACTCTACGCACAAGGTCATATTGATCAAAACGGCGTCTTCCGGTTGGAGCGCTGTGTTGGCCGGTATGGATGCAAGCAGACTGCAAAGGATATCCAGACCGCCCAGACCAATCGTGCCGCTTAGGCACAATATGAGGGGACTATGCTGCAAGCGTAGTCCCCTCTCTTAAAATGGAGGTGATTCATATGGAACTGCCCAAAGAAGATGGTGTGCAGGCTCAACCTGATTCCAGGAGATTCTACGCATTGGAACAACTGGGAGACCACTCCTACACCATCTCCCTGGTGGCCGAGTCATTGAAGGTCTATCGCGCTCAGATCACTCAGCTTCTGAATGAACAGAAGAAGGAGGCGGCGTTTGAACTCTACCGCCTGCTGGAGCAGCAGCGGAATTATCTGGTGGGAGAGATTCGTGCAACAAGGCCTTACCTGCTGGAACTGGAGCACCCGCTGGCTGATGTGGCCGATAATCTGGCGACGCAGCTGTCGGAGATCTCCTTAATGAATACCGACTCTTCCAAGCTTGCCCAAGTGCTCAAGAGCTTTGCCGATGCGCTCCCCACCTATAAAACAACGGATGCGTCCATTATCGGCCGTCTCATGAACAATGTCCGCCTGGGCCACTACCCCACGGATCTTGACCATGTGGGCTATATCGCCCGCAGCATCAGTTTTCCCGCAGGAACGACTGTGAATCTTCTGGACCCATGCTGCGGAACGGGAGACGCTCTGCTTCGCCCGCGTGAACGCCTGGTCACGGTCAAGGAAGGCGCCTCCCTCGAAGAAGCCAAGGCCCTCATGCACGCCCACCGCCTCGAGCGCGTTCTCGTCGTTGACGACGACTTCAACCTCGCAGGCCTCATGACCGTCAAGGACATCACCAAGGCCACTGACCACCCGTTCGCTGCCAAGGACGCCTCCGGCAAGCTGCTCGTCGGTGCCGGCGTCTCCGTCGGCGGCGGCACGGAAGAACGTGTCGAGAAGCTCGTTGACGCCGGTGTCGACGTCATCGTCGTCGACACGGCCCACGGTCACTCCCAGGGCGTTCTGAACCGCGTCAAGTGGGTCAAGGAACACTATCCCAACCTGCAGGTCATCGGCGGCAACATCGCCACGGCCGCTGCCGCTCTGGCTCTCGTTGATGCCGGCGCCGACTGCGTCAAGGTCGGTATCGGCCCGGGCTCCATTTGCACGACCCGCATCGTCGCCGGTGTCGGCGTTCCGCAGATCTCCGCCATCTCCAACGTCGCCGAAGCTCTCCGCGACACGGGCGTTCCCTGCATCGCCGACGGCGGCATCCGCTTCTCC
>OGWQ01001188.1_pt1 | contig 15902 bp, 14 predicted proteins | sample 1576091 | NCBI WGS metagenome assembly OGWQ01 (sample SAMEA3541584, study PRJEB24748) | human gut metagenome | biome: human gut; feature: human-associated habitat; material: faeces | place: China | collected 2012
CTACGCCCTTGCTTTCCCAGGCGCCGAAGTTTTCATGCGTAAAAAAGCGCTCGATCAAGATGTCTTCAACGGACGAACGACGGGAACCGAAGCGAAGGAAGCCCCGTCGGGCGGACCGCCATCCGAGAAACAGCATACATATAGGAGAGTGCGCGCAGGAACAGGACCGACACTGCAAGCAGCACCGCCCTGAGCGACGGACTCACGATCCGCTACGACGCCGGCAGTTTCACCGTCGCCTCCATCACGAGCTACCAGTATTCCGACGACGAGATGATCCTCGATCAGGATTTCCTGCCCCTCTCGTACTTCACGCTCAGACAGGCCCGTACCGAGCATAGCGTGACCGAGGACCTCGTCTTCCGTTCGCGCGGGGACAAAGCCTACCGCTGGCTGCTGGGGGCATTCGGATTCTACCGTCACGGCACGATGAACGCCCCGGTGCACTTCAAACAGACGGGCATCGAGGAGCTGATCCTCAAATACGCCAACGAAAACGACCAGAGCTACCGCTACAGCTGGGGGCTGAAAGACGGAACGGGCGGCGACGAGCTTTTTCTGGGAAGCGATTTCCGCATGCCTTCGGCCGGCGGCGCCCTCTACCACGAATCCAACTATACGCTGGGGCGCTGGCGCTTCACCGCAGGATTGCGCTTCGATTTCGAGCACGCCCGGCTGCGCTACCGCAACCACACCGATACGCGGTACACCAAAACCCGCATCAAGGACGACGCCGTATATGAACTCCAGCTCGAAATCGACGACCGCAGCACATTGAAACAGACCTTTACCGAACTGCTGCCCAAATTCTCGGTCATGTACTCCTTCGACGAGACGCGCAACCTCTACCTGACCATCGCCAAGGGCTACAAGTCGGGTGGCTTCAACACCCAGATATTTTCCGACGTCCTCCAGCAGAAGATGATGAACCGCATGGGCATCGGCGAAGTGTACGACGTGCAGCGGGGCGTCGCCTACAAACCCGAATACAGCTGGAACTACGAGATCGGCGGGCATTTCTCGTGCATGGAAGGCGCGGTCCGGGGCGATTTCGCACTGTTCTACATCGACTGCCGCGACCAGCAGCTCACCGTCTTTCCGCCGGGACAGACCACCGGCCGCATGATGACCAACGCCGGGCGCACGCGCAGTCTCGGAGCCGAAGCGGCCGTGCAGATTTCGCCGTGGCGCACCTTCGACATCAACCTCGCGTACGGCTACACCGACGCCGGTTCGTCCGGTACGAAACGACCGTAAAGAACGACGACGGCGATCCCGTGCGCATCAGCTACAAGGACAACCGCATCCCCTACGCCCCGCAGCACACCCTTTCGGCCGGAGCCGCATGGACCGTCCCGACCGGCGTGAAATGGCTCGGCGATCTGGTGTTTCAGGCCGGCGTCCGCTGCGCGGGCCGCATCTGGTGGAACGAGGAAAATACGCTTTCACAACCTTTCTATGCGCTTACGGACGCTTCGGTACGCTTCGAACACGCCCGCTACTCGCTCAGCGTCTGGGGCCGCAACCTCGCCGACGCCGGTTACGACGTATTCTATTTCAAATCGATCGGCAACGAGTTCGTCCAGCGCGGACGCCCCCGCACATTCGGCATCACACTGAACATTAACTTATAAAACGGATAACGCAACATGAAAAAATTACTATTCCTCCTGCTGGCTGCCGCAGCCGTCACCGCCTGCGACAACGACGAAGAACGAAACGGCAAACAGTCGGCCGTATACGACGGCATGCTGATCGTCACAAACAAAACGCAGATACCGAACATAGAAACGATATCGAAAAACGTACGTTACGAACTTGCCGAAAGCAACGACGGCACGATCACGCTCACCATGCCGGGAATCAAATTCGTAAGCAACATGCCCGCCCTGACGATCGTCATCCCCAAACTGGAGTTCGTCAACGAAACCGGCGGAGTCGTCTCGGAACTCAAAAGCACGGTGACGCCGATCGTTCCCTACATCGGCAGCACGCCCTATCCCGATTACAGGATCACCGACTTCTACGGTGAGATGACTCCGGAAACCCTCAGCATAAGGTTCAACTGCTCGGCAGACATCACGCTGCCAAACGGCGGAAAACTCATACTCGACCATGATACGAAATATACTGGAACACTCGTAAAATAAATACCATGAAACCCGAATACAAACCTTTCGTAGACGAGCTTATCGAGCTTTGCATCAAAGAAGACATCGGCGACGGCGACCACACGTCGCTTTCGTGTATCCCGGCCGGCGAACACGGCCGCATGCGCCTGCTTTGTAAGCAGGAGGGCATCATCGCCGGCATTGAAATCGCCCGGATCGTATTCGACCGTCTCGACCCCGACATGCACTTCGAGCAGGTGCTGCACGACGGCGACCGCGTAAAACCCGGCGACGTGGCGTTTTACGTATCGGGCCGCCTGCGTTCGCTGCTGCAGGCCGAGCGCATCATCCTCAACATCATGCAGCGCATGAGCGGCGTGGCGACGCAGACCGCCGTTTACGTCGCGCGGCTCGAAGGACTGCACACCAAAGTCCTCGACACCCGCAAGACCACGCCCGGCATGCGCGTACTGGACAAGATGGCCGTGAAGATCGGCGGCGGCGAAAACCACCGCATGGGTCTTTTCGACATGATCCTGCTGAAAGACAACCACATCGACTTCGCCGGCGGCATCCGCAAGGCGATCTGCGGCGCCCGCGAATACCTCAAGGCCAAGGGCAAGGATATTCCGATCGAATGCGAAGTGCGTTCGCTGGAGGACATCGACGAAGTCTTCGCCGCAGGCGGCGCGGACCGCATCATGTTCGACAACTTCACGCCCGCCATGACACGCGAAGCGGTGAAGAAGGTCGCCGGACGCTGCGAGACTGAATCCAGCGGCGGCATCACGCTCGACACGATGCGCGACTACGCCGAGTGCGGCGTCGATTTCATCTCGGTCGGCGCGCTGACACACCAGATCAAGTCGCTCGACATGTCGCTCAAAGCCTGCGAATAGCCCGCGCACGAACCGCACACGAAAACACCCCGGAACATGAAACGCCTGCTCCACACCCCCACGGCCCTGCTGCTTCGGCGCATCGCACTGCTTTACGCGGTGCTGATGCTCTGCCGTGTGATTTTCTATCTCTACAACGCGCGGCTGCTGGGACCGTTGAGCTGGGGAGAGCTGGGGCAGCTGCAGGCAGGCTCGCTCAAATTCGACACCTCGTCGGTCGTCTACGCCGACGGGGTGTTCGTATTGCTCTCGCTGCTGCCTCTGCACGTGCGCGAACGCAAGTGGTACCGCCGTCTGCTGTTCTGGTACTACGCCGTCATAAACGCCGTGCTGGTCGTGGCGGTCAATATGGCCGACTGCGTCTATTTCCGCTACACGCAGAAGCGGTTCACCGCCGATGAAATCTTCTTCGCCGACAACGGCAACTCGTTGCAGCTGGTCGGCAAATTCATGGCCGAAAACTGGTATCTGGTCATCGCGGCAGCGGCACTGACCGCCCTGCTCGTGTGGGGCTACGGCCGCAAGATACGCGAGGAGAGTCTCCTGAGCCGGGGCTGGGGCTACTATGCGGGCGGCACGGCGATTTTCGCCGTCGCAGCCGGACTCTGCATTGCCGGCATGCGCGGCGGCATGACCCGCATGACGCGGCCGATCACCCTCTCCAACGCCACGCTCTACACCGCGGACAGCGGCAAGGCCAACCTGATTCTGAGCAATCCGTTCTGCATCCTGCGCACCATCGGCAGTGCGGGCAGCGTCAGCTACCGGAAATTCTTCCCGCCCGAAGAGCTGCCGCGCCGCTTCACACCGGTCCACCGGCCGGCAGACAGCACGGCCGTAAACCTCGCGGGCCGCAACGTCGTGATTTTCATTATGGAGAGCATGTCGGCCGAACATTCGGCGCATCTGATGCCCGAAATCTATGCCGACCGAAAGACCAAAGGTTTCACGCCGTTCCTCGATTCGCTGATGCGCAGCGGATTGTGCTTCAAACGGATGTATGCCAACGGCACCCGCTCGATTCAGGCCATGCCGTCGGTACTGGGCAGCATCCCGTCGTTCAAGACGCCGTTCGTGCTGATGCCGCAGTCGCTGGGCGAAAGCCGGCAGCTGCCGGCCATCCTGCGCGACAAAGGTTACGCCACGGTGTTTTTCTGCGGTTCGGAACGCGGCTCGATGGGCTTCGGCGCCTATGCCCGTTCGGCCGGCGTGGAGCGGCTCGTCAGCCGCGAGGATTACGAAGCCCGGCACGACAAAGAGGATTTCGACGGCTACTGGGGCATCTGGGATGAACCGTTCCTGCAATTCATGGGCGAGGAGCTTTCCGAAACCCCGGAACCCTTCTTCGCCACGCTCTTCACCCTCTCGTCGCACCATCCGTTCGTCGTACCCGCCCGATACGAAAACACGCTGCCCGACGGCTACACCAAAATCCACAAGGGCGTGGCTTACGACGACAACGCATTCCGCCTCTTTTTCGAACGTTTCGGCCGCGAAGAGTGGTTCCGGCGCACGGTTTTTGTATTCGTGGCCGATCATGTATCGTCCGAAAAATTCGCACCCGTGACCCGCACCTACCCCGGCAACTACCACATCATAGGCTTTATGTACACCCCCGACGGCTCGCTGCGGGGCGAGGTCGGCGACGTCGTGCAGCAGCTCGACATCATGCCCACCGTATTGGGCCTGCTGGACAACAAAGAACCTTATTTCGCTTTCGGGCGCGACGTGCTGAACGAGCCTGAACGGCCCCGCTGGTCGGTGTCGTACGACGGGAAGTTCCGCGCGCTGACCGGCGAAGGCGCCGTCGTGCTCGACGATTCGGGAGCGCAGGTTCAGGAGTGCCCGGTCACCCCCGCCGCCGACAGCCTGATGCAGTCGTTCCGGGCGCTGATCCAGCAGTATTACAGCCATATCGAACGCAAGAGTTACACCCCCAATGATTGAATTCAAACCCGTACGCCTCGAAGACAAACAGATCATCGAGCGCCATACCATGCCTTCGGGCATCCTCAACTGCGACCTCGCATTCGCCAACATGTACTGCTGGCAGGCAATGTACCATAGCGCATGGGCCGTGATCGACGGCTTTCTGGTCATCCGCTTCCACATCGGCGGCAGCGAGAAGATCGGCTACATGCAGCCCGTCGGCGAAGGCGATTTCGCGGGCATCATCCCCGCCCTGCGCGAAGACGCCCATGCCCATGGACAGCGTCTGCGCATCATCGGCCTGACGGACGAGGGCCGCGAGATGATCCGCAACATGCACGCGGGACTTTTCGCATTCGAATCGGACCGCGCACTGGAAGACTACGTCTACAACGCCGAAGACCTGCGCAACCTGACGGGGCGCCGCTACCAGCCCAAGCGCAACCACATCAACCGCTTCATGTCCGAATACCCCGACTTCCGGTACGAGAATCTGACGCGCGACCGTTTCGCGGAGTGCATGCAGCTCGAACGCGAATGGCGCCGGGCGCACGAGGGACACACCTCGGAACTCTGCGCCGAACAGCGGGCCATGCAGCGGGCCTTCGACCACTTCGAGGAGCTGGAAATGCTGGGCGGCTGCATCTACGTCGGCGACAAGCTGGTCGCCTTTACGTTCGGCTCGGCGGTCAACGACCACACGTTCGACACCCACGTCGAGAAGGCCGACACGGATTACGACGGAGCCTTCACGATCATCAACAAACTCTTCGCCGAGCATCTGCCCGAACGCTTCACGCTGATCAACCGCGAGGAGGACCTCGGCATCGACGGTCTGCGCCAGTCGAAACTCTCCTACCACCCCGCCGTCATCCAGCACAAATTCACGGCCATACACCTGCACCCCGACGAAATCGCCTGCAAAGAGTTGTGGACCGCGGCCTTCGGCGACGACGAACAGTTCATCGACTCGTTCCTGATACGCTACTACAGCCGCAGCCGCATGCTCACGGCCGAATACGAAGGCCGCACGGCGGCGATGCTCCACCTGCTGCCGTTCGAAAGCCAGCTGGGCCGCACGACCTATATCTACGGCGTGGCGACGGCTCCCGAATTCCGCCGCCGGGGGCTGGCCGGCAAGCTGATGGGCGAAGCGATGCGGCTGATCGCCGATCGCGGCGACGACGCGGCACTGCTGATCCCCAGCGAGGAATGGCTGCGCGGATTCTACGCCCCATACGGATTCTCCGGCGCAATTCCCGTAACCTTCGCTTCGCCGGACGGCTTCGACTTCGGCACGGGCGACCCGTCGAAGGACCTTGCGATGGTCTGGCGCCGCGATGCCTCCGCCCCGATACCCGAAACGCTGCAATGCAGTTACTATAAGAAAAAATAGTGCATCCGGAGCAAATTCCGACAACGGCTCTTACAATAAAAAGGGAACTGTCCTTGCAGACAGTTCCCTTCATGTTTAGGTCGGGGCAAACGGGCAATCCCCTTATTTCAGATCTGCCGAACCGTTACCGCCGGCAGTCCAATCCGGGACCTGCACGCCGGAGACCGATATCTCCGTTCCCGTTATGTTTATCGTAATGTTATAATTCGCGCCGGCATCCAATTTGGCAATATCCTTGACTGCGATATTCTGATAGGAAGTCCCGTCGAGCGTACAATCGAGTGTCAACGAAGCTGCAGTTTTGGGAAGGACCAATGCCGTAACGGCATTCGGACTCGTAAAGTCAGTAGCCGTACTGACCACCGTCAGGTCGGCATCCGTAACAGTCGAATAAGAACCGTTTGAAATATCTATTGTCGAAACTCCGGGAGTTCCCTTGACCACGAGCGACGAAAGACTCGGCGCACTGAACGGATAGTTCGTGGCGTTCAACGTAAACGTCAGTTTTGCAAAAGCGTGTTTCAGGGTCAATGCTAGATCCGTGCACTTACCGGAATTCACTTCCGTATTCTCCTGATATACAAAATCGACGGCCGCAGTTGTATTCCCCGGATTCAGCGTAAAGACATTGGGAGCAGCCTCGGCATCGGGTTCGACGCCGACCGGAGCCCAAGCGACCATATTCCGAGAAGATTTCAACAAATAAATCGCGGGAGAAATCGAATAGCCGCTGCCATCCGTATATTTAACTTCCTGATTATTTACAGCCGTGGAATAAGCATCATTGGTGTCGAGATTGATTTTGAACGAAGCATTGAGCGGAGTCGGATCGCCTGCCGCACGGGTCTCCAGACCTGCAGTAACAACCGACTGGAATCCTAATGCTGCGCTTTCAGGCTGGGGGGGGGTAACTTCCTCCTGCTTGTCGCACGAAGTAAAAAAGGCCGCAGCCATCGCTGTCGCTGCAAGGGCAGCAACCAAATAAAAACGTTTCATCGTTGAGATTTTTTTAAATTAGTGTACGTATTTTCCGGACGGTCTGCAACTCGCAGGACGAATTAAGCGGGCAATCCTTATTGTTCTATCAAAAAAAGGTCGCAAATATTCACACCGATCCGAATTGTTTAATTTCACGCACACAATTTCGTTCATTGTGACATTCGAAGGTAAGCACAATCCCCTGTAGATGTACTCCAAGAACTGCTAAAGCCCATCAAAAGGACTTTTTTGTATACCAAGTCGCACTACAACGGACAGCCCATGGACGCAAATGTATACCAACACCAACAAAAAGGATAAAGACAGCACGCAAAACCCAGCGAAAGCCGTCCGCCGCCGCACACGGCACACAGCACACGACACCAATCCCTGCGCAGCGGCACGGAGATAACGGCAAAGGCAAGACGCAGTTTGTCCCGCAGGAAAACAAATGCCCCGAAGCTTTCGCTTCGGGGCATTTCGGTCCGGGCCACGGACCCTATCTTATCGGAATGCTTGTCCCAACCGGGAAAACCCGATGTCAGGCATTCATCATCTATTTCCGGCCCATCCGCCGCAGAAAACACTCGATCGTATTCTCCATCAGGCAGCAAATCGTCATCGGCCCCACACCGCCCGGCACGGGGGTGATGACCGAAGCCTTCGGCTCGACTGCGGCGAAATCGACGTCACCGCACAACTTCCCGGTCTCAGGATCGCGGTTTACACCCACGTCGATCACCACGGCGCCTTCACGCACCATGTCGGCCGTTACGAATTTCGGCCGGCCGATCGCCACGACCAGAATATCGGCCCGGCGTGTCACCTCCGGCAGATTGCGCGTGCGGCTGTGCGTCATCGTCACCGTAGCATTCTCATCCAGCAGCAGTTTCGACACGGGAAGCCCCACGATATTGCTGCGGCCGATCACCACGGCCTCCTTGCCCGCAATCCCGACGCCTGCGGCCTTCAGCATCTTGATGATGCCCTTCGGCGTACAGGGGAGCGTGCAGGGCTGTTTCTGCCACAAAGCCGCCACGTTCAGGGGATGAAAGCCGTCCACGTCCTTGGCCTTGTCGATCGCCTCGATCACCTTGTCCTCGTCGATATGTTTCGGCAGGGGCAGCTGCACCAGAATACCGTCCACCTCCGCGTCGGCATTCAATTCGGCGATAATGCCGAGCAGCTCCGCTTCCGAAATCGTCTCCGGCTTGCGGATCGTCGTGTTGCGAATCCCCACCTCGGCCGACGCCTTGGCCTTGCCCGTCACATACGACACGCTGCCGGGATCTTCGCCCACCAGAATCACGACCAGATGGGGCACCCGGCCGTATTTTTCGCCGAACGCCGCTACCTCGGCGGCCATTTCGGCCTTAAGTTTCGCTGAAAGTTCTTTTCCGCTGATTATCATATTTCCCAACTATTTTTCAAATGCCCAATGTCCGATATCGGTCCTGTAAAAAAGATTGTCGCATTCGATCTGCGCCACGTCCTTCAACGCATTCGCACGGGCTTCGGCCAGCGTCGCCCCCTTGCCAACGACGAAGAGCACACGGCCGCCCGCCGTCAGAATACGGCCGCCGTCGGACTTTGTGCCCATATGGTACACAGCGCTTCCGACCCGGTCGAGTCCCTTGATCTCGTGTCCCTTCTCATAGGAGCCGGGATAGCCCTTCGAGGCCAATACGATGCCCAGCGTCGCGAAATCATGCCATTCGAGCCGCGTATCCGCTCCGTCGGCCACGGCGCAGAAGATATCGACGATATCGCTCTTCAGGCGCGGCAGCACGACCTCGGTTTCGGGATCGCCGAAACGGGCGTTGAACTCGATCACCTTGATCCCCTGCGGAGTCTTCATCAGACCGCCGTACAGCACCCCTTCGAAGGGACACCCTTCGGCGACCATCGCGTCGGCCGTCGGCTGCAGGATCTTTTCGAGCGCATACCGCTCATCCTCCGCCGTAACGAACAGCAGCGGGGAATAGGCCCCCATACCGCCCGTGTTGGGACCCTTGTCGCCGTCAAGCAAACGCTTATGGTCTTGGCTCGTGGCAAGCGGAAGTACGTTCTTGCCGTCAACCATGACGATAAAGCTGGCTTCTTCGCCTTCGAGGAATTCCTCAATGACAACGCGTGCGCCTGCCGAGCCGAACTTGTGGCCCGAGAGCATGTCGTCAATGGCGTGGTGCGCTTCATCTTCGGTCATGGCGACTACAACGCCTTTGCCGGCGGCCAGACCGTCAGCCTTGATGACAATAGGAGCGCCTTTGGCGCGTACGTATTCGTGAGCGGCCTGTGGATCGGTAAAGCTTTCGTATTCGGCCGTAGGAATACCTTTGCGCTTCATGAAGGCCTTGGCGAAATCTTTGGAACTTTCGAGCTGAGCGGCTTCCTTGGTCGGGCCGAAAATCAAGAGACCCGCGGCGCGGAAAACGTTGACCACACCTTTGGAAAGGGGGGCTTCCGGACCAACGACCGTGAGGTCAATCTTGTTTTCCAGGGCCCAGTCGCGCAGGGCTTCGATGTCGGTGATGGGGAGGTTTTCCAGGCGGCTGTCAGCGGCCGTTCCGGCGTTGCCGGGGGCAACCCAAACTTTTTCAACACCTTCGGATTTGGCAAGACGCCAGGCAAGCGCGTGTTCACGACCGCCGCTGCCGATCACTAAGACCTTAGTCACAAAAATTCTCCAATCTGTCGACGGGAAAGCCGGACAGAAAAAGCAGATACAAAAAAGCTTGCAGGAATTCTACCCGCAAGCCTTTTTTGTCGGATTGATCGTTTCAAAACGAAAAGACTTTTTCGAGCGTTTGAATGGCTCGTTATTCCTCGTCGAACACGGCGCTCGTGTAGACGTTGCTTACGTCGTCAAGATCTTCAAGCGCATCGATGAGTTTTTGCATCTTGGCGGCGTCTTCGCCCTTGAGTTCGACTTCGTTGAGCGGCTTCATCGTGATTTCAGAAGAAACCGGAGTGAGACCTGCAGCCTCGAATGCTTTGGAAACGGCGTCGAAAGCTGCAGGATCGCACACCACGTCGATCGAGCCGTCATCGGGATCGGTGACGACGTCGTCGGCTCCGGCTTCAAGGGCTACCTCCATTACGGTGTCTTCGCTGGTGCCGGGGGCAAAAAGGAATTCGCCGCAGTGACGGAACTGGAAGGAAACCGAGCCTTCGGTACCCATGTTGCCGCCGTGTTTGGACAGAGCGTGACGCACGTCGGCCACGGTACGGGTGCGGTTGTCGGTGGTGCAGTCGATAATCAGGCTGGCGCCGCCGATCCCGTAGCCTTCATAGCGGACTTCTTCGTAGTTGACGCCTTCGAGCTGTCCGGTGCCCTTCAAAATGGCGTTTTGAATCGTGTCCTTGGGAACGTTACCGTCACGAGCCTTGGAAATGGCCAGACGCAGGCGGGAGTTCATGTCGGGATCGCCGCTTCCGCCGACGCGTGCGGCTACGATGATTTCACGCACAAGCTTGGTCCAGAGGTTGGAGCGCTTGGCGTCCTGACGGCCCTTGCGGTGCTGAATATTGGCCCATTTGGAATGTCCGGACATTTTGTCTAAATCCTTGTTGTCGATGTGTGAGTATGTGAAAACCGTATTTCTTGCTGCGGCGGTTAGAGGGCTTTGGCTGCATCTGTTCGCGGCAGACGTCTTACGTCAGTGAAGGCCCCGGTACGAGCCCGCGCGCGGAAATTTTCGAATTTTAATCATTTTTCTATGCTCTGGAAAAATGGGGACAAACAAAAAAACGGTCTGAAGACAAGAGCTTGAGTCAAAGACGAAGGAGCAAGGAGTCGGGCTTCCAAGCCGGAGAACTTGGGCAAAAATCGCAGTCCGTCGTGACTTTGCGCGATGAGGCCGCAGAAAGCCCTGCTCTATAATGGGGCCACCAGAAATTTTCGACTTTTTGATAATGAAATCCAGCCTGACGTTTGCAATGCGGCTCTACCGCATTGATCAAGTTTTGCAGGAGGAAGGCTCGGTCTCATTTGAAACGTTACAAGCCGCTTTGCAGTGTTCTGCGCCAACACTAAAGCGTGATCTGCGCTATATGCGCGAGAAGCTCGGTGCGCCGATCGTTTATTCGCGCGCGCAAAATGCGTATTCGTACGCGCGAGACTCCAAATCGGAGAATAAAGACCGATTTGTTTCGATGCTTCCCGCGGCTTGGTACACGCCCGATGAGATGTATGCCTTCTTAGCCGTCGTTGAGCTTCTCGGCCGAATTGAAAACGATTCGAAGGCCGTTTTGGCGGCTGACATGCAAGCACTTCGTTCTCGCCTGTTGGCGATGCTTCCCGGCGAGTTGATCCAAGCCAAGGAACTCCTTAAGCGCGTGAAGGTGATCATGCCTTCCGTGCCGAAAATTGACGCGCCTTACTTCAGCATCGTAGGAGCGGCTTTGGCGCAGCGCCGTCGTTTGCGCGTCACGTATTTCACGCGCACGCGGGGCACCGAATCGGGTCGTGAGATCAGCCCCCTGCGGCTGGTAAATTGGCGCGGTCGCTGGTATCTGGATGCGTGGTGCCACGAATCGGGCAAGCTCAAGACCTTTGCCGTTGAAAACATTCGTTTTGCCGAGATGCTTGATGTGCGTTGTCGCGTTGTGGCCATGCGGGACATTGAACATGCGCTTGACGGCACGTACGGCATCTTTTCGGGGGGGATCACAAAAACGGCCGTCATTGCCGTTGATGCCGTGATGACTCCCTACGAGCGTTTTGCGGTCTGGCACAAGGATCAGCAACAAACGTTTGACGACGAGGGCGGCATGACGCTGCGCGTTCCTTATGCTCGAGAGCCTGAGATTGCAGGGGAAATCATGCGGCTCGGTTCGCACTCCAAAGTGCTTGCTCCCAACGACTTGATTGACTATATCCGACAGCAGCATCGTCTGGCTTTGCAACAGTACGAGGATTCGGAGGTAAGCCAATGACGGACAATGCACGAAACGATGCGCCCGCCGTTACCGAAAAGAAATCCTCGCGCCGCAGCTTCCGTCGCAAGAAACCCTGGCATCAGGGGCGAGGTGGTTCGACTCAAAACGGCCAGAGCAACAAACAAGGTAAACCGCAGCCTAAGATTTTCTTCTGCGGAGATCCGCACGGCGAGTTTGATTACATCAATAAGACGGTGGAAAAGTACCGTCCGGACGCCATCGTGATTTTGGGAGATCTGCAACCGCCTGACGACCTCGAAACATTGCTGGCTCCGACGCTTGCGATCACGCAGGTCTGGTGGATCCCGGGCAACCACGACACCGATTGCGAGGAGTATTACGACCGACTTTGGCATGGTCCGATTGCAGAACACAATCTGCACGGACGCGTGGCCGAAGTGGCGGGCCTTCGTATCGCCGGGCTCGGCGGAGTGTTCCGCGGGCAGATTTGGATGCCCGAAGGACGACCCAACTATCAGTCAGCAACCGGGTTTGTACGCCGCAGCCCCAAGACGAATTTGTGGCGAGGCGGTTTGCCGCGTCGTCATCGTTCCTCGATCTTTCCTGCGACTTATGAAGCTCTGCAACAGTGCAAGGCTGACATTTTGGTCACGCATGAAGCGGCGGGTTGCCACAAGAAGGGGTTTGATGCGATCGATCGTCTTGCCAAGAGTCTTGGTGTGACGTGGCTTTTTCACGGTCACCAGCACGAAGACTGCGAGTACGGCGTCTATAAAGGCATGCAGGTGCGCGCTGTGGGATTTCGAGGAATTGTGGATCTCAACGGACGTGTGGTGCGGCCGGCTGAAATCGATCCTCGTGACATCCTTGTGATGCAGCAGGCAGGCGAAGAGCCTTCGCCCGATGAACTCGACAGCATTCCTTTTGATTTTCAGGAAATGCTCGACAGACTGCGAGCCAGAGACAACGGCTACGGCAGTTCTTTCGTCAACAACTCCAAACGTTCTTCGCGGTATTTCAATCGCAACGGTCGCAGTCGATTCCTTAAAGAGCATCGAGCGGAAGTTGTTGATGAAAAGAAGGGAAAGTCCGAGGATTAGTCCTGACAAGAATGGCCGCAGAAGCGGCCATTCTCTTAACGATTACAAATTTGCGTCACGTAGGTACTGGATGGGAATGATCGAGCCTTGTTCGTATTGAGTCGATTCGTGATCCAGACAAAGGATAACTTCTGACTGCGAGAGCATGACAAGGTCGGCTGAACTCTGATTAAGAAGCGGTTCAACGACGGGGATTCCGTTGTCAAAGTTGACGAGCTGCCCGCGCATGAATTCGGCGCGTCCGGCTTTCTTTTTAAGGTTGTTGGCCAAACGGGCCGGATATTGTTTAAGCCACAAATCTTTCTTAAGTCCCTGCATTTGCAGCAGTGAGCCGCGAACAAATTCAAGGAATGTAACAAAAGCGGCCACCGGATTGCCGGGAAGCACGAAAACAGGTTTTCCCTGAATTTGTCCGAAACGCATGGGACGACCGGGGCGCATATTGATGGACCAGGGGTGCATGGTACCCATGGCATTTAATTGTGTTTGACTGATATCGAACTTGCCGTTACCGGCGCCGCCCGTCAGTATCAGCATATCGTTGCGGGTGAGCAACTCGGAGATCTTTTGTGCAATGATGTCGGCGTTGTCTTGCATTGAGACGGCCTCGACGGAGCAATTCATGCTTTTGAGCATGGTCTCGAGCATGACGCCGTTACTGTTGTAGGTCTGATAGCGTCCGAGCGGTTGCCCAGGTTCGGCGAGTTCACTGCCGGTGGTGAGAAGCGCTACGCGAAGACGAGAATGGACCGTTACTTCAGAGATGCCGGCAGCGGCTAGCAAGGCGAGATGCTGAGGTCTCAGAAGAGTTCCCGTTTGAACGATAACTTCTCCGCGACCGATCTGCTCGCCCTCGTAGCGTACGTTGGCTCCATGTTTGACACTGTCGACAGAAAAGCGAATCGTTCGGGCTTTTGCGTCAATGTCGCATTTTTCAAAAGGAATCACGGTGTCGAGAGCTTCAGGCAGGGCTGCTCCGGTGGGAATCTCAATGCATGTAGCGTGGGCAAAGGTCAATGCCGGACACGGGGCTCCGGCGAAACTTTGACCGACAATCGGTAAAACGACTTCCGTTGCGTCTGAAATATCCTCGTAGCGGAAGGCATAGCCGTCCATGGCCGAGTTGGTATAGGTCGGGAGCGGATTGGCGGCGGCGATATCGCCGGCGGCCACAAAACCGACGGATTGAGCAAGCGGCAGTGTTATCGTTGCGGTCGGCTGGGGTACAGCCGCAAGAATCAATTCGCGGGCGCGGTTGACTGTGATAGTTTCAAAAACCTGACGAGAAGCAGACATCTTGTATGAATTCGAGAAATGGATAGTGTTTGACATATTAGTGGAGAACGCCGCTTACGAGTGGATGATGAACTTGAGAAGCACTCATATTTGTCTGTGGATGATGGTTCTTAGACTTGGATGACGATGAAGAGCGATGGAAAAAAAGCGTATCAGTAAGGAAGAAATCACAGGTTTGGTGCTTGCCGGAGGAAAAGGCTCCCGTATGGGAGGTGCGGATAAGGGATTGGTGTGTTTCAAAGACACGCCGTTGGTTGAATACGTGATTGATATTCTTGAGCCGCAGTGCAAGACCCTCGTGATCAGTGCCAACCGCAATGAAGATGTCTACAAAGATTACGGCTATCCGGTGGTAACCGATGAAAATCGGAATTTCTCCGGGCCGCTGGCCGGCATTGCTGCAGGATTGGAAATTGTTGAAACGCCCTATATGGTGGTGGCGCCGTGCGACAGTCCGTTCTTGCCGAATGACTACGTAGAGCGTCTGGCCAATGGGTTGGCTGAACAGCCGGCTGCCGTTGTAGCGGCGGCACGAACCAGCGGTCGAGAACAACCGGTGTTCATGCTGATCAAAACGGAGGCAAAGCGTGCCGTACAGGAAGCCTTGGAAAGCGGCCAGTTAGCCTTGCATCGCTGGCTCAACCAGACGATGCACGTGATTTGGGTGGATTTTGATGACGAACGAGCGTTTGAAAACATGAATCGAGTTGAAGATTTGGCGACACGAAAATAGAAAACGCTTCAAAATCAGAGGCATAAAGAACGCAGACCGATAAACACTCAAAAAAATCGCAAATTGTGCTTGACAAGCCGAAAAAGCCTCTTCATAATTCGCAACCTCGTTTGACGGGAAGCAAAAAATGAGTCGCGAACAACGACTCTTTTTTATCGCCCGAAAATGAGAAGAGCGAAAAGAAAAACAAAAATTTTTCGAAAAGCTCTTGACAAGACGAAATGAAATGAAATAGAATCTCGATCTTGTCGCTGCTACGGTAGCAACGAAAAGTTCTTTAAAAACTAGGCAACGAACCGATAAGCGTGAGCGCGGTGAGAGAAAGCGAAAACTGCAAAGCAGTGGTCTCGAAAAACAAACGAGACAAAGCGATTTGTCCCGAGCTCATGGCTTAAAGCAAAGGAAGATTGAGAAGGCTACAAAAGAGCCTGATCAATTCCGGCGAGAGTAATGAGCAAACCGGTCCCTTTTCACGAAGGGGCGAAAAAACAGAGATTGAACTGAAGAGTTTGATCCTGGCTCAGATTGAACGCTGGCGGCATGCTTTACACATGCAAG
>OGWQ01001202.1_pt1 | contig 15758 bp, 10 predicted proteins | sample 1576091 | NCBI WGS metagenome assembly OGWQ01 (sample SAMEA3541584, study PRJEB24748) | human gut metagenome | biome: human gut; feature: human-associated habitat; material: faeces | place: China | collected 2012
TGATTCGGCTGCTAAGGTGAGCTGGAAATTACTGTTCCAGGAAGGAACAAATACATCAGCGACGCCGCACCGCGGTAGCAGGCGCTTCCCGCCACAGCCAGCACCGCGCCGAAGCTGCCCTTGTTGCTCTCCCTCGGGCGTTTTGGAATATGTGACCAGACAGATTCAGCCGTAATTTCGGGTGCCATGCTCACGCCTCCCCCTGAATGCAGCGCCTTATCTCTTTTTCCACATCCTGCACCTCTTCGTGGAACATCCGGGCCGAGACGCGGAGTGCGCCGTGGCCCAGAATGATGACCTGTTCCATGCCGTCGGAGGTCGCCACCCGCACCCGGCGGTTTTTGCCGATCTCGTGGGTGACGCGCTCGATGAACATATCCGCCGTCTCGGCCTCTTTGGTGTAGACGACGTGGATGTTGTGGTACTGCTCGATGCTGCCGGGACTGCCCGGCACACGGTAGGCATCGAACACGAGGATGAGGACGCACTTCTTGAAGCCCTGATAGTTGCAGAGAATGTCCATCAGCCGGTGGCGGGCGGCGTCGAGGCTCTCCTTGGAGAGGGCGTTCAGCTCGTCCCACGCAAAGATGATGTTGTAGCCGTCCACCAGCAGATATTCGGGGGCGATCTCCCACTGCTCGGCGGCGAAATCGGGCCGCTCCCGCTTCTGCACCGGGCGGAAGGCCGCCAGCGGGTCCCGTTTGATGGGGCCGTAGGTGCGCTCAAAAATTTTCAGCAGTTCGGCGTCCTCTTCCAGCGTAGCGCGGTAAGCCGCCATCCGGCGGGGACGGGCAGCGGTCTCTTCTGCTGTCGGGGCGGTGTGGCCCCAGCCGCTGTCCACGTGCATATGGCTGCGCACCTGCTCCCACGGCACCACAAAGCCCGCACCGTGAGAGCAGAACACCGAGTCCGCCGGGTTGTCCAGATCGTGTTCCGGCTCATAGCCCACTGCCTCGATGACCTCTGCTGCGTTGTGGCAGGGGCGGTATCCGTCCAGCGTCAGGTTCAGGTGTCCCCGGCCCCGGCTGTAGCTCACCACCTCCATCGGGTAGCTGCGCATGGCAGCCACCGGTGCAAAGCCGGTGAGGGCGGCGGTCTGACCGTCGGGGGCGGTCTCGGGCGGGTCGAAGCTGCCCTCCATCCGCTGGACGTCGCTCATGGCGCGGCCAATGTTCTCCGCAGGCACTTCCAGCCGGAAGGAATACCACGGCTCGAGGAGCTGGGTCTTTTTGATCTGGTTTGCCATCATAAGGCCCTGCCGCACGGCGCGGTAGGTGGCCTGCCGGAAGTCGCCGCCCTCGGTATGCTTGAGATGGGCGCGGCCCGCGATGAGGGTGATCTTCATATCCGTCAGCGGCGCGCCGATGAGGACGCCGAGGTGCTGCTTTTCTTCCAGATGGGTCAGCACGAGGCGCTGCCAGTTTTTGTCCAGCTCTTCCTCCCGGCAGTCGGCGGCAAACTGCATCCCGCTGCCCCGGGGCAGCGGCTCGAGCTTCAGATGCACCTCGGCATAGTGGCGCAGAGGCTCATAATGGCCCACGCCCTCGATGGCCTCGGTGATGGTTTCCTTATATAATATGCCGCCGGAGTCGAACTCCACGTCCAGCCCGTACCGCTCGGCCAGCAGGCTCTTGAGCACCTCGAGCTGAATCTCGCCCATGAGCTGGACGTGGATCTCGCCCAGCGTCTCGTTCCAGACGACATGGAGCTGAGGTTCTTCCTCTTCCAGACGGTGGAGCTTGCCCAATGCGGCATGAACGTCCGCGCCCTCGGGCAGACACACCCGATAGCTCAGCACCGGTTCCAGCACCGGGAGGTCACTGTCCCGCTCGGCCCCGAGGCCGGTGCCGGGCTTCGCCCGGGTCAGTCCGGTGACGGCGCAGACCTGCCCCGGGCCAATGGCCTCTGCCAGCGTATATTTTGCGCCGGAGTAAAGCCGCAGCTGGTTGGCCTTTTCGGCCCAGGGCTCGCCGTCCGCTTCGCCGGTGAGCTGGGCTTTGACTTTCAGCTCACCGCCGGTGACCCGCAGCCAGGTCAGCCGCTCGCCCCGCTCATCCTGCGAGACTTTGAACACCCGCGCACCGAAAGCTTCCAGCGCCGGGGCGGCGCGGGTGTATTCGTCGAGGCCGGCCAGCAGCTCATCCACGCCCTGTAAGCCGCCGGCATTCTCCCTCTGCAGGGCCACGCCAAACCAGCAGGGAAAGACGTGCCGCCGGGCGACGGCCGGGATGATGTCCTCCGCCGTCAGGCTGCCCGTGTCCAGCATCTTTTCCATCAGGCGCTCGTCGCAGAGGGCCAGCGCCTCGTCCCGTTCGGCCTGCTCTGCGCCGAAATCCACGAAGCCCTCGCCCAGACGGTGGGAAAGCTGGCTCAGCAGCGCCTCTTTGCCCGGGCCGGGAAGGTCCATTTTATTGATGAACACGAAGGTCGGGATATGATACCGCCGCAGCAGACGCCAGAGCGTCTCGGTATGGCTCTGGACGCCGTCGGTGCCGCTGATGACCAGCACTGCGTAGTCGAGCACCTGCAACGTGCGCTCCGTCTCGGTGGAAAAGTCCACATGGCCGGGGGTGTCCAGCAGGGTGATATTCGTACTTCCCGTTTTCAGCAGGGCCTGCTTGGAAAAGATGGTGATCCCACGCGCCTTTTCCAGCGTATCGGTGTCGAGGAAGGCATCTTTGTTATCCACCCGGCCCAGCTTGCGGATGCTGCCCGCGCGGTAGAGCATTGCCTCGGAGAGGGTGGTCTTGCCGGAGTCCACATGGGCAAGGATGCCCACCACCAGCTGTTTTTCGCTTTTTTCTGCCATGTCCGCTGCCCTCACACTGCGCCTGCAATGAGGCCGATGATGAGCAGCGCCCCGCCCAGGATGAGATTCGAGAGCATACTGCAATAGGTGCGCTCTTCGGGTTCCAGCTCCTCGAAGGAGACGATGCGCTCATCGGCAAAGTCCACGATGGACTTGGTGGAGTGGAACTTCTTCTTTTTGCCCATATCCTTAAACTCTTCGCCCAGATGATGGATGGTCACACCGTCCAGACGGAGGTAGTTCACCCACGCCCACGCCAGCAGCACAACACCCAGCAGCAGGGCCGGGGCCTGCCACATCGTGAAGGTGCCGTCGCTGACGTAGCGGTCCCACAGCAGCATCAGCACAGCCACCACCGACACCCGGGTGACGGATTTATACAAAATGGGGCGGAACATATATTTTTGATACATCGAAACCAGCTTTTTCATCCAAGGACGCTCCTTTTATAGAAGTAACATTCTTTTTTATTGTAGCATGATTTTGTGAAAAAAGATAGCCGCTTTGCGTTTTCCAACTTTCGTTGTATCCATTCGTCATCTCGTAAAAGTGCGACTTCTTTCCATTCTTTACCGTTTTTTTGCCGTCATTTTTCAGAAAAAAGCATCCGTTACCATTTTGTTTCTATTTCAGCGCTGTATGTCATTGACTTCTTTTGCCCACAATGTTAGAATACGAAAGGTTCGGTCCCGGGCGCTTTGTGCGTTTTTGGCACCCGGAGCGCGCCGTTTTTTGCATTTAGGATAGGAAAAAAGGAAAACAATATCTCGGAGGAGCATATCTCAATGAACATCGATTTTGAGTCCCGCAACATCACCCGCCGCAGCTTCCTGAAGGGCGCAGGCGTCGTGGGTGCCGCCGGCCTGCTGTCCGCCTGCGGCGGCAGCAAGTCCAACAACTCCGGCAGCACGGCTGCTTCCGGCGCACAGGCCCCCAACTCCACCGGTGCCACCCCCCTGAAGGAGTACATCTCCTGGGAGTCTGCCAACCGTGAGATCGAGAGCTGGAACCTGCTGTACAGCCAGACCCTCACCGACGCCAACGTCGTCACCAACCTGTGGGACGGCCTGATGAGCTTCGACTGCTACGGCAAGCTGGTGCCCGCCATCGCCACCAGCTGGGAGGCCAACGAGGACTCCACCGTCTGGACCTTCCACCTGCGCGACGACGTGGACTGGGTGGACTGCAACGGCGAGGTGAAGGAGCACATCACCGCCACCGATTTTCTGGTCGGTCTGGAGTGGGTGCTGAACGCCTCCAAGAACGAGGCCAACAACACCTCCATGCCCACCCTGTACATCGTGGGCGCTGAGGAGTACTACGAGAAGACCAAGGATATGGGCGCTGCCGCCGCCGACCTGCGCTATCAGGATATGCTGGACGCAGGCGTGGGCATCGAGGCTCCCGACGACTACACTCTGGTATTCACCTGCAAGCACTCCTGCCCCTACTTTGATACCGTGGCCTCCTACACCAGCTTCTACCCCGCCTCTCAGGTGCTGATCGACGAGCTGGGCATCGAGACCTTCCGCGGCTGCGACAACACCAACATGTGGTACTGCGGCCCCTATATCGTCGAAGAGTATATCCAGGGCAACACCAAGAGCTATATCCCCAACCCCCACTACTACGATGCTGCCAACGTCAGCCGCTTCGAGCGTCTGACCGTGACCATGATCTCCGATCAGGCCATCGCATTCCAGCTCTACCAGAACCGCGAGCTGGACGAGATGGACCTGAACGAGAGCACCATCACCACCATCACCTCCGACCCCAACAACGAGTACAACAGCCAGCTCTGTGAGAAGCGCGCCCGCCCCACTGCCTACGCCATGCACTTCAACTACCAGAAGAACAACGCCGACGGCACCCCCGATGTGAACTGGAACAAGGCCATCGCCAACACCGCTTTCCGTCAGTGCTTCTACCGCGGCCTGAACCTGAAGGCATGGTTCTCCCGCTACAACAAGATCAACCCCCTGAAGTGCGAGAACGACTACTACACCATGAAGGGTCTGTGCTACAACACGCAGGGCGTTGAGTACACCACTCTGGTGGCCAAGGAGATGGGCTTCGACGCTGAGAAGTACGACGGCGAGACCATGATCCGCCTGCGTGCCAACGGCGGCGACATCTCCGCCCTGAAGAAGCAGGCCATGGAGGAGCTGAGCGCCATCGGCGTCACCTTCCCCGTCAAGGCCACCTACTTCATCATCGCCAGCAGCACCTCCGCACTGGACAACGCCACCATCCTGAAGCAGTGCTTCTCCGACAGCTTCGGCGACGACTTCATCAAGCTGGACGTCCAGACCTTCGTTTCCAGCCTGACGCAGGAGGTCCGCACTCCCCAGCTCCAGAGCTTTGTCATCAACGGCTGGAGCGCCGACTTCGGCGATCCCGTCAACTTCCTGGGCCAGGAGATTCTCCACGACGACAATGCCTACTACGCACACTACTACTCCAACATCGCCCGGGTGGCTGAGGCTCCTGCCGACTACCAGAAGGACCTGATGGACGCTTTCGAGCAGTACACCGATCTGGTCAATGCCGCCAGCGCCATCGTCAATGACACCGACGCCCGCTACGAGGCCTTCGCCAAGGCTGAGGCCTATATGCTGGAGAATGTGCTGGTCAGCCCCACCTACTACGACGTCGCATGGTCCCTGACCCACGCCAACGAGTACAGCAAGATCAACGCCATGTACGGCAGCTGCAACTACAAGGCCGTCAACTGGGAGACCAGCGAAGAGGCCTACACCACCGTCCAGTACGAGCAGTTTGCCAAGGCATTCGAGCAGGCTTCTCAGGGCTGATCCGGCGCGAACAGCCATTCAATTTCAGCTTACGCATGAAATATTTTCATTTTTATGTGTTTACTGAATCAATAAGATTCAATTCGTGCCGGAGTGGTTTTTCTTGACTTCCCGCCTGTGGGATGATAGAATATCTGCAATCGATACGGGTTCTGCAATGGCGCAGAAACAGATCAATAAAATCTGTCTCTGCGCCATTTTTGTATCTTTTTTTACCTTGTGGGAAGGTAAAATAGTATGGACAGGATAGGGATTTGGGAAAGGCAGGACCGTACCAGTCATTACAGGAGGGAAAGAATATGTACCACGATTTTGAGTCTTACACCATCACCCGCCGCAGCTTCCTTAAGGGTGCCGGCGCTGTTGGCGCAGCCGGTCTGCTGGCTGCCTGCGGCGGCTCTTCTTCCAGCACCGCAGCCAGTGCTTCGTCGGCTTCTTCCGGTGCAGCCGCTTCCGGCAAGGGCCTGAGCGAGCTGTTTACTTACGAGACTTCTGGCCGCGAGATCGAGAGCTGGAATATGCTCTACAGCCAGCAGGCCATCGACTTCAACGTGACGACCAACATCATCGATGGTCTTATCAGCTTCGACAACTACGGCAAGCCTGTGCCGGCTCTGGCTAAGAGCTGGGAGCACAACGAGGACTCCACTGTCTGGACTTTCCACCTCCGTGACGATGTGGACTGGGTGGACATGAACGGCGAGGTGCAGGACCACCTGACCAGCAAAGACTTCCTCGTGGGCTTCGAGTGGGTGCTGAACGCAAAGAAGAATCAGGCCGCCAACACCTCCATGCCCTCCACCACCGTCGTGGGCGCAGCCGACTACTACGACAAGACCTATGCGATGGACGACGCAGCCGCCGAGGCCCTGACCTACGACGATATGCTGGCCGCAGGCGTCGGCATCGACGCACCGGACGACTACACCGTCGTCTTTACCTGCCTGAACCCCTGCCCCTACTTCGACACCGTGGCTTCCTACGTCTGCTGCTATCCGGCACCCCCGGCTCTGGTGGAAAAGCTGGGCGTCGAGGGCTTCCGCGGCGTGGACTACACCCAGCAGTGGTGCTGCGGCCCCTACCTCATCGAGGAATTTGTGGCCGACAACTCCAAGCGCTTCATCCCGAACCCTCATTATTATGCAGCTGACGAGTGCAGCCGCTTCGAGCGCGTGTCCCTGAGCATGATCACCGACCTGACCGTGGGTTACCAGCTGTACCAGAACCGTGAGCTGGACGAACTGGAGCTGAGCGAGAGCACCCTGACCACCATCACCTCCGACACTTCCAACGCCTACAACGACCAGCTCTGCGAGAAGCGCCCCACCAAGTATGCCTACGACTTCCACTTCAACTTCTACTGCCTCAACTCCGACGGCACCCCCAACGAGAACTGGAACAAGGCCGTGGCCAACCGGGCATTCCGCCGCTGCTTCCAGGAGGGCCTGAACCTCATTCCCTACTACGCACGCTTCAACAAGATCAACCCCCTCAAGTGTGAGAACAACTACTACACCATGAAGGGCGTCTGCTACAACTCCAAAGGCACCGATTATGTTGACCTTGTGGCCAAGGAGCTGGGCATCGACGGCGAGAAGTATGACGGTGAGACCATGGTCCATCTGCGCAAGTCCACCGCCGACTCCATCGCCGCCCTCAAGAAGCAGGCCATGGATGAGCTGACCGCCATCGGCGTCACCTTCCCGGTCAAGGCGCCCTTCTTCTTCGTGGCCGGCAACACCGTGGCTCAGGACAACGCCACTGTTCTGAAGCAGTGCTTCACCGACAGCTTCGGCGACGACTTCATCCAGCTGGATCTCGGCACCTATGTTTCCAGCCTTGCAAAGGAGGTCCGCATCCCCAAGCTCCACGGCTTCGTCATCAACGGCTGGGGCGCAGACTTCGGCGACCCCGTCAACTTTGTGGGTCAGGAGATCCTGCACGACTCCAACGCCTACTACGCCGTCAACTACTCCAACATCCAGCTGGTGGCGGAGGAGCCCGCCGATTACCAGAAGGAGCTGGTAGACGAGTTTGAACAGTTCACAGACCTTGTCAACGCGGCCAACGCCATCGTGGACGACACCGACGCTCGCTATGAGGCTTTCGCAAAGGCCGAGGCCTACATGATCAACAACTCGCTGGCCGTCCCCTGCTACTACGATGTCCGCTGGTGCCTGACCCACGTCAACGAGTACACCAAGATCAACGCCATGTTCGGCCCCTGCAACTTCAAGTACGTCAACTGGGAGACCAGCGAGGACGCCTACACCACCGCTCAGTACGAGGAGTTTGCCAAGGCTTTCGACGCCGCAAAATCTTAACTTTTTCTTAAATCTTTTCCGTCGGGATCTCCTGTCCCCGGCCTATATCCCACGCAACGGGAGCTGTTCTCACCTCGAGAACAGCTCCCGTTGTTTTGTTTTTTTGGCCGCTTTGTCTTATTTTCGTCACCCTTCATTGCGGTAAAGTAAATTTATTTCATGCATGTACGGCGTATTCCTTTCTTTTAGAAGAAAAAGCGATTTCCATTCCATTGACAACCATTTATTTCGATGGTACAATATATGTCGTGTTAAGGATTTTACGGGAGGAGCACAGGCACAGACAGAAGGGTCTGTTTCTGCGCTCTTTTGTATTCTCTGGCAATACAGGGAGGGCAGATAATCTCGTAGGAGTGGGAAATCGGCAGGGCAAGGTACCCTGCGCCATAGAGCCGAGACACGAAAAAATAATTGGGAGGAAAACACAATGAACGCAAATTTTGAGTCTCATTCCATCAGCCGCCGCAGCTTCCTCAAGGCTTCCGGCGTCGTGGGCGCTGCAAGCATCCTGGCCGCTTGCGGTGGTTCTTCCAGCAGCACTGCTGCCAGCACCTCCGGTGCTGCCTCCGGCGCAGCTGCACCTGCAGCCGACGCCATCACCGATTACGTCTCCTTCGAGACTGCCAACCGTGAGCTGGAGACCTGGAACTTCCTGTACAGCCAGTCCGCTTCCGACCTGAACGTCATCACCAACTGCTGGGACGGTCTGCTGAGCTTCGACTGCTACGGCAAGGCAGCCCCCGCCATCGCATCCAGCTGGGAGCACAACGACGACTCCACCGTCTGGACCTTCCACCTGCGCGACGATGTCGATTGGTGCGACGTCAACGGCGAGGTCAAGTCTCACCTGACCTCCAAGGACTTCCTCGTGGGCTTCGAGTGGGTCCTGAACGCCCTCAAGAACGAGGCCTTCAACACCTCCATGCCTTCTGAGACCGTCGTGGGCGCTGCTGAGTACTACGACCTGACCAAGGACAAGGGCGACGCTGCTGCTGACATGACCTATGAGGATATGCTGGCTGCCGGTGTCGGCGTCGAGGCACCGGACGACTACACTCTGGTCTTTACCTGCAAGAACCCCTGCCCCTACTTCGATACTGTCGCTGCCTACAACAGCTTCTACCCCGCCTCTGAGGACCTCATCAACGAGCTGGGCATCGATGGCTTCCGTGCCTGCGATTACTCCACCATGTGGTACAATGGTCCGTACCTCATCGAGGAGTACATCCAGCAGAACACCAAGAGCTTCATCCCCAACCCCAACTACTACGCTGCAAACGACTGCACCCGTTTCGAGCATCACACCATCACCATGATCCCCGACCTGTCCATGGGTCTGCAGCTGTACGAGAACGGCGAGGTCGATAACATCGACCTGACCGAGTCCAACCTGACCACCATCACCTCCGACCCCAACAACGAGCACAACAAGTTCCTGTGCGAGAAGCGCCCCACCAAGTTCAGCTACCAGATGCACCTGAACTTCCAGCGCAAGGATGAGAACGGCAATCTGGACGAGAACTGGAACAAGGCTGTTTCCAACCGCGCGTTCCGTCAGTGCTTCTACAAGGGCCTCAACTTCGCCAACTACTACGCCCGCACCAACAAGATCAACCCCCTGAAGTGCGAGAACGACTACTACACCATGCCCGGTGTCTGCTACAACACCAAGGGTGAGGAGTACACCACTCTGGTCGCCAAGGAGATGGGCTTCGACAGTCAGTCTTACGACGGCAAGACCATGATCCGCCTCCGCGACAACGGCGGCGACATCGCTGACCTGAAGAAGCAGGCCATGGAAGAGCTGAGCGCTATCGGCGTCACCTTCCCCGTCCACTGCTACCACTACATCAAGAGCGGCGACACCACTGCTCTGGATACCGCCACCGTTCTGAAGCAGTGCTTCTCCGAGAGCCTGGGCGATGACTTCGTCGTTCTGGACATCGGCACCTACGTCTCTTCTCTTTATAAGGAAGTCCGTAACGTCCAGCTGCACTCCATCCTGCAGAACGGCTGGGGCGCTGACTTCGGTGACCCCGTCAACTTCCTGGGTCAGGAAGTCCTGAGCGACGACAACGCTTACTACGCTCAGACCACCTCCTGGATCGCAGCCGTTGAGAAGGATCCTCAGGATTACCAGAAGGACCTGCTGGCTGATTATCAGGAGTTCACCGATCTGGTCACTGAGGCAAAGGCCATCGTCACCGATACCGATGCACGCTATGCTGCATTCGCAAAGGCTGAGGCTTCCATGCTGAACAACGCACTGTGCATCCCCTGCCTGTACGAGGTGCTCTGGTGCCTGACCCACGTCAACGAGTACACCAAGATCAACGCCATGTACGGTCCCTGCAACTACAAGGCCGTCAACTGGGAGACCCGTCAGGGCGACGGCTACACCACCGAGGAGTACGAGGCTTTCTCCGCTGCTTTCAATGCAGCAACCAAAGCCTGATGATTATTTTATAAAGGTTTGGTTATCATGTTAAAATACACCGTCAAGCGGCTGGCTCAGTCGCTCGTCACGATCTTATTGATCGCAACCATCGTCTTTCTGCTGATGCGCTGCCTGCCTACGGACTACTACTTCACGGAAGAACAGCTCATGAAGTTTACCGAAGAGCAGAAATACGCCGCGCTGGAAGCCGCCGGTCTGACCGACCCCATCGGCACCCAGCTGCTGCACTTCTATAACGACCTGCTCCATCTGGACTTCGGCACTTCCCGCCGCATCCAGAACGGTGCCTCCGTCGTGAAGGTCATCGGCAAAAAGTTCGGCGTCTCCATGCGCCTCGGCCTGATCTCCGCCGGCATCTCTCTGCTGGTGGGCATCATGCTGGGCATCCTGCAGACCGCCTTCAAGGACAAGGTCTTTGACTGGATCGGCACTGCCTACACCGTTTTCGTCAACGCTGTGCCTTCTCTGGTCTCCTATTCGCTGGTGCTGGTCTTCGGCTCCAAATACCTGGGTTTCCCCACGCTGTACTCTACCCGTAATGTCGGCCCGTCCAGCGTGCTGCCCATCGTCTGCCTGTCGCTGGCGTCTATCGCAGGCTACGCTCTGTGGACCCGCCGCTACATGGTGGACGAGCTGACCCGCGATTATATCAAGCTGGCCCGCGTCAAGGGCCTCAGCTCCAGCGAGATCATGTTCAAGCACGTGCTGCGCAACGCCATGGTCCCCATGGTGCAGTATATCCCCCAGTCCATCCTGCTGACGGTCGGCGGCTCTCTGCTGATGGAGCGGTTCTTCTCCGTTCCCGGCATGGGTCCCCTGCTGACCGACGCCATCCAGCGCTATGACCTGAACGTCGTCCAGACTCTGGTCATCCTCTACGCTGCACTGGGCATCGTGGGTGTTTTCCTGGGCGACGTGCTGATGATGCTGGTTGACCCGCGCATTACTCTGACCGGAAAGGAGGCCGCACGCTGATGGCTAAAGCATCTGATTTTGAGGGCAAGAAGCAGGACGAACTGTTCTACTTCGTCGATTACTCTCCGGAAGAAGCCGAGCGTGTCGGCTACTCCAACTACAGCTACTGGGGTTCTGTCATCCAGAACTTCCTCAAGCACAAGGCTGCTGTCGTCTGCCTGATCCTGTTCCTGTTCCTCGTCATCTTCTCCTTCATCGCACTGGCCATCGGCAAGTACGATTATCAGACGCTGGTGTCGGATTCCTCTCTGGCCTTCCAGAAGCCCAACAGCGAATACTGGTTCGGCACCGACAACCTTGGCCGCGACTACTGGTGTCAGGTGTGGTACGCCACTCAGGTGTCCATCCGTCTGGCCCTCATCGTTGCCGTGGGCGAGAGCATCCTCGGCGTCATCATCGGCCTGATCTGGGGCTATGTCCGTAAGCTGGACCGCTTCTTCACCGAGCTGTACAACCTCATCGACAACGTGCCTTACATCATCTACATGACCCTGATCGCACTGGTCGTCGGCCAGAGCTTCACCATCATGGCCGTCTCGATGATCGCCATCGGCTGGCTGGTCATGGCCCGCCGCGTCCGCAACATGGTGTTCATGTTCCGTGACCGCGAGTACAACCTCGCGTCCCGCTGCCTTGGCACCCCGCTGTGGCGCGTTCTGACCAAGAACATCCTGCCCTATCTGGTCTCCGTCATCATCCTGCGCATGGCGCTGAGCATCCCCGCCACCATCAACCTCGAGTCCACCCTGTCCTATCTGGGCATCGGTCTGGGCATCGAGACTCCGTCTCTGGGCCTCATCCTGAGCAAGGTGCGCGGCTTCTTCCTCGATTATCCTTACCTGCTGGTCTTCCCCGCATCCATCGTGTCCATCATCTCCATTTCCTTCTATATCATGGGCAACGCTTTCTCGGATGCTGCTGACCCGCGCAACCACGTTTAACAGATGGGAGAGAAAATCACAAAAATGGATAGACAACCGATCATCTCTGCCAAAGACGTGGAGATCACCTTTAGCCTGCGCGGCAAGAAGCTGAACGCGATCCGCAAGTGCTCGCTGGACCTTTATGACGGCGAGACGCTGGCCATCGTGGGCGAGTCCGGCTCGGGCAAGTCCGTATTCACCAAGACCTTCGTGGGTATGCTGGATGTCAACGGTAAGATCACCGGCGGCTCCATCATGTACGAAGGCCGCGACATGACCAAGTTCACCGAGAAGGACTGGCTGGGCGTGCGCGGCAAGAAGATCGCCATGGTCATGCAGGACCCGATGACCAGCCTGAACCCGCTGAAGAAAATCGGCAAGCAGATCCAGGAGAGCATCGAGCACCATCAGGGCCTGAAGGGCGCGGAGGCCAAGAAGGCCGCCATCGAGATGCTGGCCAAGGTCGGCATCCCCGACCCGGAGCGCCGCTACGAGCAGTATCCGCACGAGTTCTCCGGCGGTATGCGTCAGCGTGTCGTCATCGCCATCGCTGCCGCCTGCCGTCCGCAGATCCTCATCTGCGACGAGCCCACCACCGCTCTGGACGTGACCATTCAGGCACAGATCCTGCAGCTCATCCGTGACCTGCAGAAGGAGCTGGGCATGTCCGTTATCTACATCACCCATGACCTGGGCGTTGTGGCAAACGTGGCAGACCGCGTGGCCGTCATGTACGCCGGCCAGATCGTCGAGTACGGTACCGTCGAAGAGATCTTCTACGACGCATGGCACCCCTACACCTGGGCTCTGCTGCAGGCTCTGCCTCAGCTGGGTACCAAGGGTGAGGCCCTGCCCACCATCGACGGTACGCCGCCGAACCTGTTCAATGAGATCAAGGGCGATGCATTTGCACCCCGCAACAAGCACGCGCTGGCCATCGACTTCGTGGCAGAACCTCCGTTCTTCCAGGTGTCCGAGACCCACGCGGCAAAGACCTGGTATCTGGACCCCCGGGCTCCCAAGATGGAACGCCCGCACTCCATCCAGAACCTGCGTGAGAAAATGGGAAAGATGGGAGGTTCCAACTTAAATGGCTGAGCGTGAAAAGCTGATTGAGCTGAAAGACCTTCAGATCACCTTTGGCTCCGGCAAAAAGAAGTTCGTGGCCGTGGACCACGTCAATTTTGACATCTACAAGGGCGAGACCTTCTCGCTGGTCGGCGAGTCCGGCTCCGGCAAGACCACCATTGGCCGTGCCATCTGCCGCATCAACCCGACTTCCGGCGGCGACATCTTCTTCAAGGGCCAGAAGATCAACGGCAAGATCTCCAAGGAGCTGGACCGTGAGGTCATCCGCAAGGTCCAGATGATCTTCCAGGACCCCATGGCCTCCCTGAACGAGCGCGCCAAGGTCGAGTACATCGTGGCTGAGGGTCTGTTGAACCACCACCTGTACAAGGACCAGAATGACCTGCATGAAAAGGTCATGAACGCTCTGCATGAGGTCGGCCTGCTGCCGGAGTTCGCCTCCCGCTTCCCCCACGAGTTCTCGGGCGGCCAGCGTCAGCGTATCGGCATCGCCCGTGCGCTGGTCATGGAGCCGGAGTTCATCGTGGCCGACGAGCCTATCTCCGCACTGGACGTCTCCATCCGTGCGCAGGTGCTGAACCTGCTGAACAGCATGAAGAAGTCCCGCGGTCTGACCTACCTGTTCATCGCCCACGACCTGTCGGTCGTCCGGTTCATCTCGGACCGCATCGCCGTCATCAGCAAGGGCCGCATCGTGGAGCTTGCAGAGGCTGAAGAGCTGTTCCTCCACCCCCTGCATCCCTACACCAAAGCCCTGCTGAGTGCCGTTCCCATCCCCGACCCGGGTCTGGAAAAGAGCAAGAAGCTTCTGGTCTACGACCCCAGCTGCCACGACTACAGCGTGGACAAGCCGGTCTGGGAAGAGATCGCCAACGGTCACTTCGTCTATGGCAACCAGAAGGAGCTGGAAGGCTACCGCAAGGAATATCAGAGCCAGCTCTAAGCACTGTCACTTGACTGTATTTTAACACAAACGCCCCGCCGCATTGGGAAGCATCCCATTGCGGCGGGGTTTTGTGCTGTATAAAAAGGGGCCGCTTCCCGTATTTCTGCCGGGAAGCGGCCCCTTTGTGTTTTATATCAGTCTTGCACCGGGCTTCGGCTCATGGGCCTGCCAGAGAGTGACCCACTCGGGCAGATGCAGGGTCTTCAGGCGCTGGGGCAGGGCGGCGAAATCGCCGCCCGTGAGATACCACGCCGCACCGAACGCCGCCAGCGCCAGGATCACCAGCACCGCCAGCAGAACGCGGAGAGGATGCTTCTTCTTTGGGGTGGAGTCCTTGCTCTGCGAACGGCCCGGAGGATCGCTCTGTTTGACCTGTCCGGCGGGAAGGAAGCCTGTCCCCTCGGCCTGCGGCAGACCGGCAGCGGCGCGGCGCACCATATCCAGCAGCCAGAGGCCGGGGTTATCTGCGGCGGGGACGGTGCGGAGCCAGCAGCCTTTTTTGGTGCAGAGCACCAGTACATGGTCGCTTTCCCGCTCGGCACAGGCCACGGCCAGCTCTGTTCCCACGATGCGGCGGGCCGCCTGCGCCCGGGAAAGAGCCAGACGGACAGGGTCGGGGTTGTCCCCTTCCCCGCCGAGCTTGGCCCGGGCGCGCTTTTCGATTTGGGGGCCGACCTTGGCGTCGGCATAGCTCATGGCGCCGAAGTCGTAGACCTTCTCGGCACCGGGGACTTTCTCGAGCCGGGATTCCAGCAGCGCACCGGCGGCGGCATCACCGCAGGCCAGCAGACGATCATGGGCTTCCAGTGCCTGCACGGCGGCAGCGGCCAGACTGGTATCGCCTGCACCATATACGTCCGCGCCAAAGCTGCTGCGGAGGCTCTGAGCCGCCTTTTTCAGTCCCGTGGGCGTGTCCGCATGGACAGCCAGCAGCGTCTCTGCGCCCCGGCTCTTCCACTGGGCCTCAGCCCTCCATTGGGGCGCAAACAGCGCCACAGCGGCTGCCAGCCGTCCCTGCGGCGCACCGTACAGGCGCAGCACACAGCGGGTCTCCTCTGCCAAATCCCATCAACCCCTCATCTTTGATTTTTACCGGACGAACGCCTCATCCAGTGCAGCCAGCGCTTCGTCGTCCGACTGCTGGGCCGCGGTGAGGGCCTGCGTCCCGGCAGGGACTTTGCCCTGTGCCAGACGCAGCGCCAGTTCCAGCGCAGCCTGTGCGGCCCGGGCGCGCACCAGCGCACGGTCAGGCCGGGAGACGAAAAGCTTCTTGACGCAGGCCACGCCATCCCGGGCAGCGCCCAGATAAACGGTGCCCACAGGGCGCACCTCGTCGCCGCCGGTGGGGCCGGCCAAACCGGTGACGCTCACAGCGATGTAAATTCTCAAATTCAGATTGAAATTATGAAAAAAGCGGCTGC
>OGWQ01001220.1_pt1 | contig 15558 bp, 14 predicted proteins | sample 1576091 | NCBI WGS metagenome assembly OGWQ01 (sample SAMEA3541584, study PRJEB24748) | human gut metagenome | biome: human gut; feature: human-associated habitat; material: faeces | place: China | collected 2012
GGCAGTGGATTTCTGCCGGGAGCGTGGACTGGAGTTTTATGCCGTAAACAGCAATCTGTGCCGCATCAACATGTTTCTGCACGACATCAATTTTGAGAAGTTCGACATCGCTCACGGGGATACGCTGACCGATCCGGCGCACTGGGATGATGAGCCGTTTGAGGCCATTGTCTCCAATCCTCCGTATTCCATCAGGTGGGAAGGGGATGCCAACCCCTTGTTGATCAACGATCCGCGCTTTGCCCCAGCGGGTGTGCTGGCTCCGAAAAGCAAGGCGGACTTGGCCTTTACCATGCACATCCTTTCATGGCTGGCGGTGGACGGCACGGCGGCCATCGTTGAATTTCCCGGTGTGCTGTACCGTGGAGGAGCGGAACAGAAAATTCGGCAGTATCTGATTGACAACAACTACGTTGATGCTGTCATCCAGTTGCCGCCTGACTTGTTCTTTGGAACAACTATCGCCACCTGCGTCATCATTCTGAAGAAATCCAAAAGCGACAACGCGGTGTTGTTTATTGATGCTTCCGCTGAATTTGTCCGCAATGGCAACAAGAACAAGCTGACTACCAACAATCAGCAAAAAATTCTTGATGCCTATGCCGAGCGTAAGGATATTGAACATTTTGTCCGGCTTGTGGATGCCGAAAAGATTGCCGGAAACGACTACAACATTGCGGTTTCTTCCTACGTTGCCCAGAAGGACGAGCGTGAAGCTGTGGATATTGTGCGGCTGAATGCGGAAATTGCCGGAATTGTCGAACGCCAGGCCGCCTTAAGAAGGCAGATTGACGCCATCGTCGCCGAGCTGGAGGGCTAGCATGAGTAGAATTGACGATTTGATTGCCAAGCTGTGCCCGAATGGGGTGGAATATAAAGCATTAGGAAGTATTGCCCGCATTAAAAACGGTAAAGACCATAAATCGCTTAGTGAGGGAGATATTCCTGTATATGGCTCTGGTGGTGTCATGCGGTATGTCGATAGTTATGTTTATGACAAGCCTTCCGTCTTGATTCCTCGAAAGGGTTCTCTCGGAAATCTATTTTATGTTGATGTTCCTTTCTGGAATGTTGACACTATCTTCTATACAGAAATCAATGAGTTATTGATATATCCAAAATTTCTATACTACTTTTTGACCACTGTTGGGCTAGGTGAGATGAATAGTGCTGGTGGAGTACCAAGCCAAACCCAGTCTGTTTTAAACAAAATTCAAATCCCTGTCCCCTCCCTTGAAACCCAACGCGAGATCGTGAAGGTGCTGGATACCTTCACCAAGCTGGAGGCGGAGCTGGAGGCGGAGCTGGAGGCACGGCGGCGGCAGTATCACTACTACCGTGACCAATTGCTCAATTTTGAGGGCCGGGATGATGTACAGTGGATGACGTTGGGGGAGGTTGCAACTATTGGAACAGGAAGTCGCAACACAAATGAGGCTATTCCTGAAGGGAAATATCCATTTTTTGTGCGCTCACAACAACCACTTCGAATTGATGAATTTGAATTTGATGAAATATCTATTATCACAGCAGGGGATGGTGTAGGTGTAGGTAAGGTTTTCCACTTTGTTAATGGAAAATATGCACTTCATCAGAGGGCATACAGAATTCATATTACCTCTAGCTATTTGAATCCTAAGTTCATTTTTTACTTCATTAGGAATAATTTTGCACGCTATTTGGCCACTACATCTGTTCACGCATCCGTTACCTCTTTACGGAAACCAATGTTTGAAAAATACCCTATCCCCGTCCCATCCCTCGAAGAACAAACCCGCATCGTCGCTATCCTCGACAAGTTCGATGCGCTGGTCAACGACCTTTCCAGCGGCCTGCCTGCGGAGATCGCCGCTCGCCGCAAGCAGTATGAATATTACCGTGACCGTCTGCTGACCTTCAAGGAGGCGCAATGAGCCAATCCCGCCCTATCACGCACTGCGAACCGCTGGCCCTGTTTGAAGAAAGTACGGTTGTTGCCGAATTCGTGCGGGAACGTGACGACGACAACGCCTATCAGAGTGAAGCCGCACTGGAAAAGGCCTTCATCAAGCAATTGCAGGCGCAGGCTTACGAATACCTTCCCGTCACGTCCGAGGCGGAGCTTGTCGCCAACCTTCGCCGTCAACTGGAAAAGCTCAACGACATGACCTTTTCGGATGCGGAATGGGAAACCTTTTTCAGTACCTGCATTGCGGGAAACAACGACGGCATCATCGAAAAGACAACCCGCATTCAGGAAGACCATATCCAAATCCTCAAGCGTGACGACGGCTCGACCAAAAACATCTATCTGATCGACAAACAACGCATTCACAACAACAGCCTGCAAGTCGTCAATCAATATGAAGCGGTGGGGAACTACGCCAACCGCTATGATGTGACCGTGCTGGTCAATGGTCTGCCGCTGGTGCATATCGAGCTGAAACGGCGTGGAGTGGACATTCGCGAGGCATTCAACCAGATCAACCGTTATCAGCGGGATAGCTTTTGGGCGGGCTGCGGCCTGTTCGAGTATGTGCAGCTGTTCATCATCAGCAACGGCACACTGACCAAATATTACAGCAATACCGTTCGGAGCGGGCACCTTGCCGAACAGCAGGGCAAAAAATCCCGACAGAAAAGCTCCAACAGTTTTGCTTTTACCAGCTGGTGGGCCGACGCCCGAAACCAGCCCATTACTGATCTTGTCGACTTCACCAAGACGTTTTTCGCCAAACATACCCTCCTCAGCATCCTCACCCGCTACTGCGTGTTCGATGTGGATCGCAAACTGCTGGTCATGCGGCCTTATCAGATTGTCGCTACGGAACAGATTCTGCAACGCATCATTATCAGTACCAACGCCAGACGGCTGGGCACACCGGCGGCGGGCGGCTATATATGGCACACCACCGGCAGCGGCAAAACCCTTACCAGCTTCAAAACCGCTCAGCTGGCGCGAGACCTGCCCGCCATCGACAAAGTGCTGTTTGTGGTCGACCGCAAGGATTTGGATTACCAGACCATGAAGGAGTATGAACGCTTTGAGAAGGGAGCTGCAAACTCCAACACGTCCACCGCCGTCCTTAAAAAGCAACTGGAAAACCCCAATGCCCGCATTATCATTACAACCATTCAAAAACTCTCAAACTTCATAGGCAAAAATCCAAAACATCCCGTCTATGATGCCCATGTCGTCATCATTTTTGACGAATGCCACCGCAGTCAGTTCGGCGACATGCATACGGACATCACGAACGCTTTCAAACGCTACCACCTGTTCGGATTTACCGGGACACCTATATTCTCGGAAAACGCTCCCGGAGGCCGCAAGGCCCTTCTCTGCACAACGGAAAAGGCCTTTGGCGACAAACTCCATACCTACACCATCGTCGATGCGATCAATGATAAGAATGTTCTGCCGTTCCGTGTGGATTACATCAACACCATCAAGGCGTCGGAACATATCCGGGATAAACAGGTTTCGTCCATTGATACGGAACAGGCTTTGCTTGCTCCCGAGCGCATTACGCAGATTGTGGCGTATATCCGGGAACATTTCGATCAAAAGACCAGACGAACCACGTTCTACAGTCATAAAGGCAAACGGCTGTCCGGCTTCAATTCCCTGTTCGCCACCGCTTCCATTGAGGCCGCCAAACGCTATTACCTTGAATTTTCCAATCAGCAGAAAGACCTGCCTCCCGCCCGACGTCTCAAGGTTGGGTTGATCTACAGCTTTGCCGCCAATGAAGAAACAGCGGACGGAGCACTGAGTGAAGAAGAATGCAATGCCGAAGGGCTGGACGCCAGCTCCCGTGACTTTCTGGAAAACGTCATTAAAGACTATAACCAGATGTTCAGTACCAATTTCGACACCTCGGCAGACAAATTTCAAAACTATTACAAAGACCTGTCACTCAGGCTGAAAAACCGTGAACTGGATATGGTGATCGTCGTCAACATGTTCCTGACGGGGTTCGACGCGACTACCCTTAATACCCTCTGGGTGGATAAAAACCTGCGTGCCCACGGCCTGATTCAGGCTTTTTCGCGTACCAACCGCATCCTGAATTCCGTCAAGACCTACGGCAACATCGTTTCATTCCGCAACCTCGAAGAGGAAACCAACGACGCTCTGGCTCTTTTTGGAAACAAGGACGCCAAGAATATCGCTTTGCTGAAATCCTACACCGAGTATTACACGGAGTATAAAAAGCAGGTGGAGGACATGCTGGCCTTCTTCCCGCTTGATGCGCCCATCACGGGAGAAACCGCCCAGAAGGACTTTATCCGGCTCTTTGGCTCCATCCTGCGGCTGAAAAATATTCTTGTCGCCTTTGACGACTTTACGGAAAACGATATCCTCAGCGGAAAGACCTTTCAGGACTATCAAAGCCAATATCTCAACCTGCATGCGGAATTTCGCCGTAAAGCCGAAGCGGAAAGAGAAGCCATCAACGACGATGTGGTTTTTGAAATCGAACTTATCAAACAAGTTGAAATCAATGTTGATTACATCCTGATGCTGGTGGAGGCCTACCTCAAGAAGAAGGGGTCCGAAGAGGGTACGGAAATCCGCTCCAGCATCGCACGGGCTGTGAACTCCAGTCCCAGCCTGCGCAACAAGAAAGACCTCATCGAACAGTTTGTGGATTCCGTTTCCATAACGGAAAAAATCGATGAAGCGTGGCTTGCCTACATTAAGACCAAGAAAGAAGAAGAGCTTGAGCGTATCATTGCCGAGGAAAAACTCAATCCTGCTGAAACGGAAATTTTTGTTGCCAATGCGTTCCGCGACGGAACCATCCCAGCCACCGGAACCGCCATCACAAAGATACTTCCGCCTGTTTCACGGTTCAGCAAAAACAATAACCACGCTGCAAAGAAGCAAAACGTACTGGACAAACTCCGTGCCTTCTTTGAACGATTTTTCGGATTGAGCTGATATGTAATAAACTTTATCAGTAACATTCATTTTTCAATGGATCACTGAAGGCCTGGCTCTCATTATGGGGGTGGGCCTTCTTTTTTGCCCCCAATAAATCCGCCAAGTTTTTCAACATATAATATGCCCAGTTTACCATAATCTTTCACGATAAGGACATGCTTACAATGAAAATTTTCATCACATTTTTTGAATATTCATTCTAGGTCTGATTGTATTACTAAAAAGATAATAACAAATAAAGAGAAGAAGAAGAAGAAGAAGAAGAAGAAGAAGAAGAAGAAGAAGAAAGACAATAACAAAAAGATAAAAAGAATAAAGAATAAAAATAAAGAAAAGAGAGAACATTAATTTCACACCACACAGGTGTGAGAGGGGGTAAGAGCATAGCTCATCATGATCCACCACAGGTGGAGAGATGAAGAGAGCTCAAGATCACATTTCCTTTTAAACATATCTTCATGAGAATATGAAACTAAATAAAAGGAGTTCTGATGAAAAAAGAAATTACATTCAAAGATGTTTTTGATGGATTGAAAATCCTTCCTTCAAGAGATGACACTGAAAGTAAGTTTATTGACATCTTGAGAAAGCAAAAAGAACTTATGGATTTTTCTTTAGCAGAACATAGCAAGATCATGCAACTTCGTTTTGATCTTCACTATCCTTCTGATGGTTCTATTCTTCCTTCTCCTGACCATATATCTGATTTCAGTTATAACCTTTCACGAAGGTTGAAACGAATGGTCATAGCAACTCATAGAGTTGCTCCTTTGTATCTTTGGGTCAGGGAGATTCATGATTCTTCTTTTCCTCATTATCATTTTCTTCTCTGGATTAATGCAAATGCCATAAAGAATAAATTTACTATTTTCAATATAACAAATGAAACATGGAAAAATACTTTAAAAACAAATGAAGAATGTCTTGTTCATTATTGTTTGAACAAAAAAAGAGAACCTAACTATGACAATGGAATTGTCATTGACAGAAATAAAGAAGATTTCTCTATGAAAAGAGATGTAGCGTTTCGTTCTGGAAGCTATCTTGCTAAAACATTCAGCAAGGATTGTCTTGAGAAACATGCATGGCGTTATGGATATTCAAGGCTTTCTAGAAGTTAAAAAAAGGAGATAAATCATGTTTGGAGATGAAGTATTCTTTGATCAATTGCGTAAGGAACTGCCTCCAGTTTTTACAAGAGAATTTGCTTCTGAGAAGATTGGAAGAATCTTTTCCGCGAAAAGCATGTCGAATGCTGATGCCCTTGGGACTGGTCCTGCTGTGAAAGTTAAGATTGGCAAGAAAATTGGATATGAAAGAAACTCTTTTCTTCAATGGCTACGAGGAAAAATGAAGCATGATGCTCCTCATGTAAAAGAAGAAAACACTTTCCATTATATGCCCAATTCAACACCATTCAGAACATTTTGACTTGGACTAGGCGATGGAGTGCTTTTTAAAACCATTTTTACAGGAGAAAATTTCCATGTTTCATACTTCGAATTCAATTACTGTCCATGTACTTCAAATTCCCACCGATCAAAATGGAAAAACGGCAATTGTGTCTGCAAGTCTTGTTATGCCAGATGGAATAGTCATAAATGATGTTTGCTCCGTATCTCCTCGTTCTCCTTTTGAAAAGGAAGACACTCTTGAATTGGCCAAAAATAGGGTTATAAACGCTGTTAAGCAAAAAACTGAACCCTATATCAAAAACCATCAAAACATCTCTCAAAATGGCTCTCAGGATGATAAAAGTAGATTCAAGGGAGGAGGAGACAAGCCTGCCAGCCGTAGTCAACTGTCCCTCATTCGCAATAAGGCTCAGGCGCAGAGGAAAAATCCAGAGGAGCTTGCTGCTTCCCGTTTTGGCAAATCCTTACAGGATCTGAAGGGATACGAGGCTGATAGTCTGATCAAAGAACTTCTTACAAGAACAAGATAGTCAGACAACAGGGTATCCGAATGCCATCGGATACCCTTTTTCTCAACCATCTGCTAAATATGCACTCATCTAACTTATATTTTTTATAGAAACGGAATGTAAACGTGAAATACAAGCGTTCGACTTCTCCCTTCCTGTGCAAGGAAAACCGGATTCGAACCATCCATGTCTCCGTTGCCATTGAAAGCAACACGCTCACTCTGGAGCTGGTCACAGCGGTCCTGAGCGGAACACATGTATTAGGTCAAACCATTGAAATTCAAGGATTTCGTAATGCTTTCAGTGCATATGAACATCTGGAAACATGGAACCCTTCCTCGCAAAACGACATTCTTGCGGCCCATGCCATGCTGATGACCAAGCAGAAAACACCATTGAGAAAGCTCTGCTTGCTGTTTTGATGATCTCCTATATCCAGCCTTTTGAAGACGGCAACAAACTCACTTCCCGCATTCTTGGAAACGCGATCCTGCTTGCTGAAGACTTCTGCCCACTTTCATACCGAAGCGTGGACGAAGTTGAGTACAAGAAGGGTATCATCCTGTTTTATGAGCAAAACAACATCAGCTATTTTAAACAGCTTTTCCTAGGACAATTTAGACTTGCGGTGAGCAAGTATTTTTAGCCCAGTGAATACAACAGGGATTTTCCCGTGAGTACCGTCGCCTTTGATGGGGAGGGGATGTGATGTCAGACCTTTTCCAATGCCTAAAAGCCATTCCCGAATACAGGCGGGCAGCCTTGCAAGACGCCCTGATTGCCGAGTGGACATGCGCGTCCGCCGGACTTGAAGGAAATACGTTCTCGCTTGGCGACACCGACTTTTTCCTGCGGAAAGGGCTGACCGTCGCAGAAAAAACGTTTCGCGAGCATTGCGAAATCAAGGGGCATGTGGATGCACTCAAGTGGATGGATCTCCTTGTCATTACCAATACCCCGCTTCGCCAGGAACCACCTGTTCACTTTGCACCGTTTCATACAGACCGAAACCGTTACTTGTTCCTATACCCTGGGGCGTACAAGGAAGCTCCGAACGAAATCCACAGCCGAAACAATAAAGGAAAAACGTCTGAATAAAATATACCTACTCAAGAAATAGCAGCAAGTATATCACGCTTCTTGCCCAGCATCACGAGAACAAGGATCGCTCGTTCTTAATTTCAAAGCTCGTTAGCTCGTCCACCGTGATACGGAAATTTGGAAATGACCGAACGGGCATGAAAAAGGACGTGGAAGGTAATTGAATCCGTTGCCGTTTCAAATGGCATAACCTCACGCAATCAGCTTTTAGAAAAAATAAAGAGACGGCTCCGAAGAACCGCCTCTGTTTAGCTTGTCCTGCACCTTCACCGGTTAAAAGAGAACTCCTTGAGCGTGCACCAACTCAAAATTTCTGTAACAAAATTTGGCAAGCAACGAGAGTTTTTTTGTGCAAAAAAACTCAGAATTTTTGAGTATAGGGCGTCTATTTTAAAATAGACGCCTCCCATCAACATTTATTGCCCCATTCATGTCCCAAAAATCCCTGTGTATGACGCAAATTCTGGCACGGTCTGGGTAAATAATTTGTTTGATTATATTTACTTTTTCAAGCAGATCGAGAGCTTGATGGCAACGTTTTTTGTCAAGATTTCGTATCCCCTGCTCTATTTCTGTTGAAGTAACCAGCGAGCACTCTCGGCAACTCAAACGCGACATCCACTCCAAAATCTTTTTGGCATCACCCTCAGCAACCAACCCAGATGGAGAGAAAATATATTCTGCATGCCGGAGACTTTCCTTAGCCAAGAATATACCTGCCTTCATAAATTCCAGTGAGATGGGCATACTGCAGGGGTCATCATAGGAACTGACGTGCAAAGCTCCAGCAAAACGTGCTGCCTTTCCATGTAGTTTAGCAATAAATGGCTTAAGATAATCGTCAGTTGGAAATTCTGACTTCAACCAATATTCAAAGTCTTTTAACTCATCATAAGCTTTTTTCTCAACACTGATTTTTTTATTTTACGATTTGAATCTCTAGTATAGTTTTCCTTAAGGATTTTGAAAATTTTTTCATTATACCAATTTAAAATACGTTCTGGATTATAGAAATAAAGTGGTTTAGGATTCAAATGATTTGCAAAAATAGGTGTGACCCTTGGTGTAAATCCAAGTTCTCTCAAGGTGTCTGAAGCATAAAGTTTATAAACAGATTCCCTCTGAACAATAAAAAGCATAGATAAAGCCGGATGATTGAGATGTAGAGTTTTTTGAGTCGTACTTTCAGAAAAGGAGGTCATATCGTAAGATTTCAGTAATAATGTCGGATTCTTACCTTTGTGAGTGATTTCTCCCATGAGGAATCCACCTTCGTCATCCATAAAGCACGCGCACCCTCCATTATTGACCATCTGCTGACTGATAGACTTCAAGGTTGCATTGCCGACAAAAAGTTCCGGCATCTTTAAACAGATGGTATCTTCTAACTGTTCAATAGAGGCTAACCTTTGAGAATAAATATTTATTTTTTCTAAACATTCTTGCTTAGAAGCTCCAAATGTCATTTTTTTTGCAATTTCTCGAGAGTCCATTTCCAGTCTCTTCTGGTTCGTCTTTCTGATAAGTTTTTGCTTGCTCCGTTCTTGAAAATAATTTTCTTTGTAGTTGTTTTGAATAAGGGACTCAAAATTTTGAAATGGCCTTCTCAGGATATCCATCAATGCACTTTTCCTTGTCCCTGAACCAGACAATATAACTGTGTAATCGACAAGCGCCTCAGACCACACATCATTAAGTTGAATAAAGAATCTACCACGCGTCGCGGCAGAAAAACATCCTAACACAGCATAAAGAATACTGTTATAGCAAAAATTTACCGTATTAGATAAGTATGCAGCAAAATATTCTATATTAGGCTGTATATCTTTAAAAAGATTCCTTTGTTCAGGTAAATATAGGCTATTTGAAATATTCCCCATCCTATGAGATTGAAGCTCGGACTGTGCCCACCTGATTTCTCCATAAAGAAAAGAAGGAATGTTTTTATTAGAAGGCATAAATGAAAACTCCTCTTATTTCTGTAAGTATCACAATATCAAGAAGGTATGAAGGATGAGGAGCATACCTCATCCTTCATGCACTACTTTGTTTTCAATACTATATTCCCATTATCAATCGTGAAAAAAATTAAATCGTTTCCAGATACCTTTAACAAAGATTGAATTTCTTCAGGAAAACTTTTTGCATATGCAGATCCTGTCTTCAGGAAAAACTCACTATCTTCTCGGGTCAGTTTTCCCTTGGAAAGAAGAGAACCCAAAACCTTTTCGAATTTTCCCTTGGTGAGCCCCAACTCCTCTTGAATTTCAAGCCGAGTTTTTCTGGACTGGATTAAATTCATAACCTTTTCCAAAAGTTCAGCTTTCGAGAACCTGTTTTTCTCTTTTTGAGGGTCTACAGTTTCATTTTCCATGAGATGTTCTCCCGTTGCTCTGTGGGCAAAATTTTTTTAAAAAAAGTTGGCACATTCAGTGCACACCTCAAGACCGATCCTCCAGCAGGTGTCTGGAATGGCGGGTGTATCACATGGGAAAAACGTTGCAACCCCCTGGGATAAATTGTCTTGTTATCTTATTAATACCCCATATGTTCCGTAACGAAACCAAATTTGGCTAATACCGTTTTTTAGGTTGCAACACAGCGAAATAACATAGGTAAATCTATAGGATAAAAATTTTTTTTGAACTTCTTTTTTAACCATGTGATTTCTCGGATTTTTTATCTTGAGGTCTTTTTTTGTATTCAAAAAATGAATTTGCTAAACAAATTCCCAGTGCAAACGGGCTATGACATCGGTCAACAACACCTTCACAGGCCAGTCACCAGCATAATTTTCAGTGACGCCCATATCCACCATCTCATGTCCAACCACGGCCTGAAGCATGGAAAGGTCCACACGGGCCTCTTTGTGCAGATACTCGATCACCGTATGGCGGAAGCTATGGAAAGCCTTGGTACTCGGCTCACCATGTTGTCCACCCACTCACACGGAACGGCGATAGCGCGTGAACCAGTGCGTCAGGGCGGAACCGAGCTTCACAGTGGCATGGTTCACGGCGTTTACTCTTTCCTGTAAATCAGGAAAAAGCAGAGTCGATGCGTACTTTTTCTCCGGCGTTTTCGTCCATCTGGAAGCAACAAACTTCTTCAGTCCGAGTTCATCCCATAAATGAGGATGGACAGGCACCTTGCGGATACCAGCAGAGCTCTTGACGTGCTTCACATACCCGGAGCCCCCTCTTTCCTCATTGATGGAGAAGTACAGCACTCCATCCACCTTCACGATATCGGAAAGATGAAGCTGGCAAATCTCTTCCAGCCGCATCCCGGAATACAGCGCAATCAACGGAACCCAGAAGCGTGACGGCACACCTTCCGTTGCCTGAACGTACTTTTCCATATCCCCGAAAAGGGCTTTCAGCTCATCTTGTGTGAACGCCTCTCGCTTCACTCCTTTTCGTCTGATGTCCTTGTCGGAGAGAACCTTCGGGAACCCTGAGTTTACGTATTTGGCCTGTACAGCTCCGCGATACTCCAGCTCGCACCAGTTGACGAAGCTCCGCACGTTTGTCTGACGGACTTCCATCGTCTTCACGCTCAAAAGCCGTTCAATCTGCCCGGAGCGCCCCATATCGGCAAGCTGAAGCCAGCCCTTGCCCGTAAACTGTCTTTGCCCGCACAGGCGGCAGGGAAGGTGTTTCAGCGTATCAAAGTAGCTGCGGATGTGCTCACGGGAAAGCTCATCCACACGAATATCCCGACCGTGCTCCAGCTCTCTCACGATTTCCACGAACTGTCGCACCTGAGGAGGAATGTCCTTGGCGCTTGCGGCTGACCATGTGAGCGTCTTGGCTTTGACGTAGGCATCAAAAGCCTCCCTGAGATTCGGAAGTCTACCCTTCTCCTCCAGCTTGATTCTGCGGCGAACTGTCTCTGTTGGTTCCACGGAAGGCGTTTCTTCTCTTGGAAAAGAAAAACGCTCCTCCCCTGCCCCACCAGCCTCGGCAGCCTCAACTTTTTCAGAAAAAACTTTTGTAGAAGAGGCAATTCCTTCCTGCTCCCTCAAAAAAGAGGGAAGCAGGAGAGTCAAAGAAGCAGGAGACAGGTCTTTTTTCAGTGTGGAATCGAATAGAAATGTACCCACGGATTTGATATTTTCTTTTGTGATACCAGATAATTGAATAGCTTTTTCCTGCACGGAATGTATCCGTTCATGGGCAAGATCATCAGCCAAGGCAAAAAAATGTTGGGCAGCAAGCGAGAGCCGCAACGCCTTGGTACGGGCGCTACGACTGTCCAGCCCATTCAAAGAACGTCTGATCTCGCGTTTACCTATCAGTGATTGCAGATGGTTGGGAACAAGAATGCGGAAGTAAAGAATACCGCGATGGGTAGTCAGGTAGGAACGGTACCGGGAGTGAGAAGATGCCCCGACAGATGGCATGATGAGCTCCAAATGTATCCCTGAACTGTATCCGCAGGAATAAAGCTCATGCCAAAAAGAAAAAACCCACTGTTTCCAGTGGGTTCAAAATTTATGGCGGAGAGGGGGAGATTCGAACTCCCGGTACCTTTTGAGTACACACGATTTCCAATCGTGCTTTACCGAATTGAATATAACGCGACTGCTCAGACACAATGGGCTAACGCTAGAGTATATTACATATTATTTCAGCATATTACACTAAACAAATTTTCCGCGTTGACCGCTATGGCGCACCTGACAATCTGGTAAAAACAGGTAAAAAGCGGCCCCCTCACCAATGATTTCACCAATGAAATCACCAATGGTATTTCGGCTCTCAGCCGCCCCTCTAGTTTGCAGTACCAGCGGAGATCACCCACTAGAAGCAAGCAAGTCAACATCTTCACAGCGCTTATAAAGATCGCATATCTTTCCCGCGGTTGTTCGAAACTGATTTCTCCTGTGGGTTTGCCAAGTACCATTCAGTCGCCGTGTAAATTTTACTCCAGGATCATGATATATGTTCCCACTGGCAATTGCCTGAAGAATCAAGGAAAAATCAGCGCCTTCCCCAAGTCTGACCACATGGCTGTACCGATAGAAGGTATTTCCATCTTCATTTTTCTTCTCACACGGTACATACGCCGTATGGCCATGCTTGTGTTTCCAGTGCTCCAGAAGGCCAGTTGCCGTCCAGCCCGCAACAATCTCCCCATTCTGCTCGTCTATGAGAAAAATACCTGCACCTGCCGGGTCGACAATCTTGCCTCCGACTATCCCTCTCACTTCCAGAAAAAGCCTGTCATCCTCCCTGTGTTCGCCCGCACGCCGCGTTCCGGTAAAATAGAAGACGCCCTCACCCTTTGATATGGCATATCTCTCCCTGAACTGCTCCAAATCGCGTGTATAGAGACCGGTCGTCGGTTCAGGTGTCATCAGGGTAATACGCGCACTTTCATTAAGCCGTGGCCAGCGGCTGGTTGTACAGGCCTTCAATTCCCAGTCCAGAAAGTCAGGCAACGGAATCCCGTTTGGCGTAATTCCGAACATGCCCTCGAGGGTATAGCCTGCACCATTGACGGCACCATAGGGTATATATTCCCCATGTGCTCCCAGCCTGAAAGAGGCAATCCAGCCAGTCTGGCATATTTCCAGCAGCTTGTAACACAGAATATCCCGGGAGGAAGAAGCGGCTGGTTGAAGAGGAATTTCTACAAAAACAGGAGAAAGGCGGTGTACCTCTCCTGTTTCTATCCACTGCATCGCTTCATTGGCAATGGCACTGCCAGCATCTTCCAGCCATCCGAAAATGCGCCCGCCCTCTGTGATGCCAAGAAACAGAATCCGTCCGGCCGTCCGACTGCTCATCAGGGCGCCGGGACTGGCAGCACACCCTTTCAGGAAGCCCGACATGCGTACTTCAGGATACTGCGGATACAGAATCAACTGGGCATGTGGTGCTCTGACAGATTCCCCATCATCGTTCAGCCACCAGAAATCAAGCGCTGACTTGATTATCTGCCGAGGCGATGCACCATGCTTTCGGCTGAGTCCCGGTTCGGCATGAAGCTCTCCCCCCGGGATCATTTTCAACGAATCATATCCGCTACCAAGGTAAATCTGTTGCTTGCTGTTGTCGTTCGTGGACAGGACCTTGAACAGCAATCGAACAACTCCCAGACGAATCATCTCCTGCCGCAAACCTTCAAGAGATGCAAAGGGCATATAAAACTCCTTTTTTTCACGTGAACAATCTTGCCTGTTTTGGGAACCCGTGATACAGATGAAACAGTTTCTGGGGAGAAAATTACCGATGAAAAATGGGTACTATACCACTTCCGAAGCCGCCGCACTACTGGGCATCAGCAAGGCAACGCTTCTCCGTCGAATTGATTCGGGAGATATCAGGCCTGATCGAACCGACAGAGTGACTGGCTATCATTATTTCACTCAACGAACAATCAACACACACCTGTACTACAGATACCGGTACTCGTGTCACACAATCATGGAAACTTGCAAGGAATTACCAGTGTTCACATTCATTGATCTATTTGCAGGCATCGGAGGAATCCGGCTTGGATTTGAAGCTGCCGGAGGGACCTGCCTGTTTTCTTCTGAAATCGACAAATATGCCATAAAAACCTATAGGCATATGTTTCGAGATCGTCGGGAACATGAACCGGCTGGTGATATTACGAAGATTAATGAACTGGAAATTCCCTTTCATGATATTCTCTGTGCCGGGTTCCCCTGTCAACCTTTTTCCATAGCAGGGGTCAGCAAATACGGTTCCCTAGGCTGGCAACATGGGTTTCAGCATCCTACCAAGGGAACGCTTTTCTTTGATATTGCGCGAATACTTGCTCATCATAGACCAAAGGCCTTTTTCCTTGAAAACGTCAAAAACCTCAAATCACATGACAAGGGAAAAACATGGAAGATCATTGAAGCGACTCTCAGAGAGCTGGGGTATGATGTGTACTCACGAATTTTTGACGCGCAACTGGCAGTACCACAACACAGGGAGCGCATATTTATTGTCGGCTTCCGAAGCGATCTGAAAGTTCCTTTCGATTTTCCCGAAATTCCACCCCGTCATCCAAAACTGCGCGACATTCTGGAAACGCAACCTGTTGATCCCAAGTATACTCTTACGGATCATCTTTGGAAATATCTTCAGGATTACGCAGCCAAGCACAAAGCCAAAGGAAATGGATTCGGCTTTGGCCTGGCGGACCTTGACGGGGTTACCAGAACACTCTCGGCCCGCTATCACAAAGACGGCTCCGAAATTCTCATTCCTCAGCCGGGCAGAAATCCCCGAAGACTGACCCCGGCCGAGTGTGCCCGCCTGCAGGGATTCCCTGAACCATGGTGGAAACCCGTCGTGAGTGATACACAGGCCTATCGTCAATTTGGAAATGCCGTTGCCGTTCCTCTGATTGAATCCGTTGCAAAACACATGATCCAGTGCATGGCGGCACGAAAGCAGGCTTGAACAAAAGGCCATCATAATGACAGATATCGTATCTACCGAAACAAGACACCGCATGATGGCAGGTATTCGTTCAAAAAATACAAAACCGGAAATACTAGTACGGCAATGGCTTCATCGCCATGACAAATGGAAAGAACAGCATGACAGTATTCACATATCATTAAACTGATCTTTGC
>OGWQ01001231.1_pt1 | contig 15455 bp, 8 predicted proteins | sample 1576091 | NCBI WGS metagenome assembly OGWQ01 (sample SAMEA3541584, study PRJEB24748) | human gut metagenome | biome: human gut; feature: human-associated habitat; material: faeces | place: China | collected 2012
GAAAGAGAAACCCATAAACGGGGATAGATTGAATGCTGGGAAGCATAAACAATCGTAGCGCAGATGGCGCAGTGCCCGCACGTTATCGTCCATGTCCGAGATCGTACCCACAATACGCAGGAGCTTGCCCTGCGCATCGCGCTTGAGCGTCGCCGCGATGCGGCACCAAATGAACGCTCCGTCACGGCGGCGCAGGCGCACCGTCGTCTCCACCTGATCCTCACGGTACAGCGAAGCGTGAAACGCCTTGAAATCGGCCATATCACGCGGGTGCACCGTCAATGACCGGAGCATGTCCGGCACATTGCCGGGATTATTGCGGCAATCCAGCAGCGAGCCCAAATACGGAGCGTAATGCAGCTGTTGTTCCGGCCCCCAGTCGAACACCACGCTCTTGGTCTGCTCCACAATGATCCGGTAACGCTCGTCCATCATGTGCAGCCGCTGGAGCTCGGCATTCTCGCGGGAAAATTCGTCCAGCCGTTTGCGGTCGTCGATGCCGTGCACCCAAACGAAATGAAGCTTGTCCGCATCTTCCACGCACAGGACGTTTAAGGTTACCCAATGGTAACTATTATCCCGCCACAGGTAACGGAAATCTTCCTTCAACACGCCGTCGTTCAGCCGGAGAGAACGGGCGTTTGCTACAACCCTGTCGTAGCGCTCCCGATCTTCGGGGTGGATCATGGACTCCCTCACCATCGCCTTCAGGTCGTCCAGCCTGCCCTCATCGGGAAGCGGGAGGAACGTCCCGCTGGAGTGCCGGATGATGCGGAAGGTGTTCCGGGTGAGGTTGCATTCGTAGATTTCCCCGGACTCCTCACTCAGGGCAAAGTCATACAGCAGGGCGACGCGGCTGCGCTCGCGCTCATGCCGTTTCTCGGTGATGTCGGTGATAGTGCTGTAGCACAGCCGGGAACGGCCCGACGTGGCGAAGAAGAACCGTGACTGGATCCACCGGGTTCCCCCTGCGGACATCTTCGCCCGGTATTCGCAAAGGAGTTCCCGTTTGTCCGCCTCGAACACCTGCCGCAAATTTTCGATGCGGCAAAGCGCATACACGTCTTCGCTGTCCTCAGCGACGATGTTGGAGCGTACCGCCTCCTTGAGCATGGCCTCATAGTCGCCCTGGGACGGAATCTTCTTTCGGGCGAGGAATTCCCCATACGGCACGGTATACAACCCCGTATCGAGATCAATTCGCAGGACAAGGCCGTAAGCATACCGGAACAGGCAGGAATGCTCTCCTTCCGAGTCGTAAACCGGAAGCTCGTCCAGCTCCCTGCCTCCCCGGGCTCGGAATTTCATCCGGTACATATCGTCGTCCGCGAGCTGGAACAGGGCATCGTAAGAGATCTGCTCATGGGAATAGGCCACGCCGATGCTCACGGAAAGCTTGCAATCAGCATATTCATTGCCAAGCGTGGCGGACATGGCTTCCCGGATGCGCCTGGAGACGTCCAGCGCCTCGGTGCGCGAAGGAACATCCTGCATGAAGGCGATGAATTCATCCCCGCCCGTGCGGGCCACAAAATCCCGGGTACGGAAAGATTCCTGCAACAGCTTGGCGAAAGCGATCAGCACGGCGTCGCCGCGCAGATGGCCGTAGCGATCGTTGACGCGCTTGAAATGATCAAGATCGAACACCAGCAGGGCCGAAGAATGCCCTCCGCGGTGGATATCCAAATACGTCTGGATAAACTGCTGCGCGTACTCGCGGTTGTAGAGCCCTGTGAGCGGATCGAGCCGGGTCTGGCGGATCAGCTCGTCCTGCCGCATTTTGCGTTCGGTGATGTCGAGGAGCAGGCAGATGCACACGGGCTCTCCTTCCCCGTCCACAACGAGCCGCCCCTTTTCAAGGACCCAGATGACCTGCCCGTCTCCCTTTCTGATGCGGTATTCCTGCTCATAGCAGCCGTTCACGGCCTCGCGCCATGCGGTGCGGAAAAGGGCCACGTCATCGGAGCAAACAATGGCCTCAAGGCCGCCCGCCATCAACCCCTGGAAAACGTCCCGTTCATAGCCGAGGAAATGCAACATCCCCTCGCTGATGTAGGCCAGGCGCCGCTCGTCGCCTCCGTCAGTGACGAAAAAGCCCCCCTCAAGGCTGGAATCGATCAAAGACATAAAATAACGCTGGCGGCGGTAGTCGGCCTCACGGCGCTGTTGCTCGTCAATGTCGGTGTAGAAGCAGTACAGCACCTCATGGCCGTTCCACCGCTCTTCCGCGCGGCAGGCGTCCAGGCGCACCCATATGTCGCTACCGTCCTTCCGGCGGACACGAAAAGGGATGCTGAACCGTCCGGTGGCTTTGCGGTTGCGGATCTCGTCGTTGCCCACGATCAAATCTTCGGCATACACAAAGTTGATGGCACGATTGCCGAACTGGTCGCGGACTTCTTCCCGCGTATACCCGATCATACAGAAAAACTGATCATTGGCCTCAAGGATGGTGTACTCGGCATCGGCGGCGAGCTTTGCAAAACCGTTGAACACTACGGCGTGGCAGGCTTCCAGCTCGGCGTTCTTTTCCTTGAGCGAAACCACGCTTTGCTGAAGCTGCTCCTGGAGCTCATGGGAGCGGGTGATATCGACGACGATGCTGACGATAACGGGCCGCCCATCCTCGGAAATATTGCGCAATCCCCGGTCAAGGACCCAAATGTAGGACCCGTCCCGCCTGAGCATCCGATAGGAGACTTCATAGCTGTCAGTGACGGTCATCGCCTCCTTAACTAGAGTGCTGACGCGGTCGCGGTCGTCGGGATGGATACCGTTTTCAACCATCCCTCGCGTGTCCTCCACAAAATCTTCATACGAACTATATCCAAGGTACCCGAGGAGCTGCTCGTTGATGAAATAAAGGGGGAAGCCCTTTTCGATATAGCCGCCGATAAGCCCGCCGGGAATGCTGTTCTTAAGCAGCTGGAACGCGCTGCGCCGGGACTGCGAGGAAAGCTCGCTCCCTTCCCCAAGGAAAGAGGTAGGGAAGAATTCGCCGTCCGGCTGTTCGCCGCTGGGAAGGGAGGCGTGGATGCCCAGAATGAGGCAGCGCCCATCCGGGACTTCGCCGCACATCGCGGAAATGCGGACGTTCACCCCTTTTCCGCTGGAGGGATCGACGACGCTCATGTCACCGTCCGTATAGCACGCCTCGCCCGCTTCCACGGAATAGAGATTCCGCAGCTTTACGTCGAAGGAGCCCGGCGTGGCCTTGAACTCCTCGATAAGCAGCTCGCGGCAATCGCAAAACCCCCTGCCGGCGCGTTCAAAATCTCCTGTCCCTATCCAGCGGATATCGTCAGCGAGGCAATCAAGCGTTTTATCCAGATCGCGTAAATGGAGGTAAGCATCAAAAAAACGGCGGACGACGTCCTCGGAACGGGAAGCGATTGTTTGCATAGAGGCACCAGATCAAAAAATATTTTGTGATCACTAGCCTGTGTCCCGAAGGGCGTCAAGGAGGCAAAAAGGCGCCTCAAACGGGAAAATACAGGCACTTGAGGAGATTATCCCCCCACGAATGAATCGCGGTTTTTCGGATATGGGACAGTTCCCCTTCTTCACACAGGGGCCCCAACAATAGGACGGCTATGTAAAAGGAAGATGGAAAACGGTCACCTCCCTTACCATACAATCGGTTCCCGTACCGTTACCTTCACTGCAAAAACAGGTTACGCAGTATGATGCACATGTTCCAAGGAGGCATTCCAACCCCTTTAGTGAAGATCCGGAAAAAATATAAAAAATCCTCATATCCATAACGGAGGCTATGCCGTACGAAAAAGGATGGCAAACCCCGGCGCCCTTGGCGGGATATCCGCACAGGCGGAGCAGGATAAGCCTGCCCTTATCGCTGGCAGGAGTGGTACGGTTCGTCAGAATGACCGCCTGCGGCAATATGCCCTCCAGGATGCGGCTCCATACCCACCCTTTTTCGGTATATCGGCCACCGGGATACGGCCAAATGCCCTCCGCGATCCCCCGAAACGCCTTCATGCGCAAGGGCTGTGAGGGCTCCCTCAGTAGTTCAGAAAACAAAGGAGGACATAAGAAAGCTTCATCCGCCCACACAAAAAGCAGAAGTCACCCTGCCCCAAACAGGAAAACGGCTGTCGGATCAGTGCTCCAACAGGCTGAGGGACCTCGTTCGGCGGGCCTTTCCCTTTTCGCCGAAAAATCCTACCCTTGGAAGAAAGGGCGCGGACGGCGCCTCCAACCTTTTTCACACAACGCCATGAAGACAGAATTCGAAACAGCCACAACGGATCTTGCGCGCCGGGTCCCGCCCCACAGTGTGGAAGCCGAGCGGGCCGTGCTCGCCGGACTGATCCTGCGCCCTTCCGCAATGGGGCAGATCGCCCCCATGCTGCACCCGGAAGATTTTTACCTGCCCGCGCATCAGGCGCTGTACGCGGCCGCCCTCGGGCTTCACACCGATAACCGGCCAGTGGATCTCGTTACCCTTGCGGAACATCTGCGCGATCAAGGCTCGCTGGAACAGGCGGGCGGCGCGGCTTATATCGCGGATCTGGCGCAGTCGCATGTCAGCGCGGCAAACGCCGAGTATTATGCCAAGCTCGTACGCGACAAATCCATCCAGCGCGGGCTCATCGAGGCGGGGGCTAAAATCGTTTCGACTGGCTTCGACACTTCAAAGGATCTGGCCGGGCTCATCGACGAGGCCGAGCAGTCCGTTATGGCGGTATCCAGCCGCACCAGTTCCGGCGGATTCCGGCCGGTGCAGGCGCTCGTGGGAGACGTGGTGGACGCCGTGCTCAAGCCCGCAGAGGGGGGGATCACCGGGCTCGCTACTGGCTATCCCGAACTCGACGCCATCACACGGGGACTCCAGCCTTCGGATCTGATCATCATCGCGGCACGCCCTGCGATGGGCAAAACAGCCCTCGCCCTCAACCTCGCCATGCGTGCCGCCATCAGCGAAGGCGCGCCCGTGGGCATTTTCTCGCTGGAAATGTCCGAACACCAGCTTGTCCAGCGTATGATCAGCCTGTGGGGGAAGATTCCCCAGGAGCAGCTTTCCACAGGCCGCCTCAGCAAAGCCGAAGGATCACGGTTCTTCGAAACCGCAGACCTGCTCCGGACCGCGCCGCTGTTCATCAACGAAACGCCCGCCATCAGCACGCTCGAACTCCGTTCACAGGCCCGGCGGCTCAAGGCCGAGCACGGCCTCGGGCTCATCGTGGTCGACTATTTGCAGCTTATGCGCTCTTCACGGCGCACGGACTCCCGTGAACTCGAAATTTCGGATATATCCCGCTCGCTCAAGGCTATAGCCAAAGAGCTCGACGTACCGGTCGTGGCCCTTTCGCAGCTCAACCGTAAAGTTGAAGAACGTAAAGACAACCGCCCCATGCTCTCGGACCTGCGTGAATCCGGAGCCATTGAACAGGATGCGGACATCGTGATCTTCCTTTACCGCGACGAGGTATACAAGCCCGATACGCCGAAAAAAGGCATCGCGGAACTTATCATCGGCAAGCACCGCAACGGGCGCGTCGGGACCGTGGAACTGGCCTTCCTGCCGCAGTACACCGCCTTCGAACCGCTTGCCAAGGATCGCTGATCGGCTATGGTGGATTCGGCAAGCATACATTCCTTTCAAGAGGATACAAAAGCGTTGGGGAAGGGAGACTTTTCTGAAAAACCCCCTTCCCCAACGCGGTCACTTTACATCTATCTCCCTTCCCAAAGGGTTCTATAAAGATCGAATTTTTGCCCGCAGCGTTCTGAAGTGCTTTCCCTTTGAAACGAGAGCTCGTTTCAAGAGCAACGCTCCAGCCAATGCCTCTAGAGGCAAGCCACAATGTACGGCGTGTTTTGGAAAATACACAGATCTCTCCCTCTCCCTGCATGACACAACACCCGCATGGGGCTTCCGGGTGGCAGATGCAGCCGGATACGGCCCAGGAGCGGTGTCATCGCCTATTTTTTCGTCTCTTTAGGGGGCTCTTTCTTTTACAGGATATAAATTTTATTTTCTATTTTCAATGTATTAGCATATATTCTTTCCGGGAATTCCATAAAAACAAATTTTATACTTGAAAAAGAATTTCAATTTCATTATTGTCTTTTCACGGACGACGAGGAAACAGGCAGTATCCCGTCTCCAGTCAAACTGTTGCCGAGAAATCGGCACAGGAGCCGGGAGGTGGTTGGCCCGGCTTCCCAGCCGGATGCCGATCCCCCCCTCGGAAGCAGTCCTTCGGCATCCGGCAAAGAAATTTCCTAATACGTGGCTGTTTCTCAGCTTCGCGTGTTCTCATTGCCTTTTCCAGCCAAAAAGAGCGAGTGTGCAAGGACAAAACCGTTTCATCATGGAGTACATCATGAGCAAAGTACTGATTGTTTACGGCTCCACGACCGGCAACACGGAAGCTCTCGCGGAAATCCTCGGACGCCTTATCCAAGAGGCTGGGCATGAGACTACCCTCCTCAACGCTGCTGACGCCAGCGCACCCGGCCTTTGCGATGGATGGGATATGATCCTTTTCGGTTGTTCCGCATGGGGCGACGACGAAATAATCCTGCAGGACGACTTTGACGCGTTGTTCCAGCAGTTCGACCTCATCAACGCCAAGGGGCACAAAGTAGCCTGTTTCGCCACAGGGGACAGCAACTTCACATACTTCTGTGGAGCTGTCGACGTTATCGAAGCCGCTCTTGAACGGCTTGGCGCGGATGTCGTCGTTGAAGGCCTTAAAATCGACGGACAGGCCCAGTCCGACCAGCCGGAAATCCAGGAATGGACCAAGGCTGTCATTGAAGCTCTGTAAGCGCTAAGAAAGTCTTCCTTCGAAATGCTCGTTTCCTTGCGAGCACAACGGGCCGGAGCCCTCTCGACCTCTCCGCCCCAACCTCCTCCTTACGCCCCGGTTCGACCGCCGAACCGGGGCGATACTTTTTCCCCATCATGAGGTTTTTACGGTAGCATGGCCACCTCAAACGGCTCTCCTCTTCCATGCCGCCCTGCCACCGGATGAGGCTGTTTGCCGTAATCCTTGACGTGCGGAATCTTCCGCTACTGTGTGCGTCGAGCTTCTTGTACGCTGATGCTCTTCAAGCACTCTCATCCCATACCCTTTCTGATAAGAGCTAAGAACATCCTCTTTGAGAGTGACTTTTCTTGAATATACTGTTTCCACAGTCATTTTTATCAGTCAACGGCTGTCACTGACAACTTTCAACAGATATCCATCCAGTGCGTTTCTCCGTCGATTTCTTTGGATAAACTGTTTCTGGTCATCATTACCTGTTACCGCCAGACAACATCTGCAAACAGCAGTGGATGACTGACAATGATAGCTCCGGACTGGCACTGTCAGACATACAAAAAACAACACGGCAAAATGGTCACGAATAAACTATACTATGGTAAAATAACAAGCTTTATTTGCATCAATGACAACCGCTGAAATACGGTAGAGAGGTGTCATCTCAAAGCGGAGGCCATAAACTTTTGCCATCCAAAACAACACGGCAAAACACTCGCTATTTCATATTAACATATTGAAATAATAAGTTAATATAATCAAAAAGAATCATGCTCTCTTATGTTTGATTCTCCTAAGCCCACCGAGAGCTTAGACGGGGAAGTTCTGACACGTTGTTTCAGGTGTCAACGAAAACAGCATGTTATCGATGATGACAGCTAAGGTGAGTTCATGACGGATTATGACATGCATCAGTTGTCACATGGCTTTTCAGAAGAGAGGATGGAAGAGCATTGGAGGGCACCAATACGGCAACATGCCCACTAAATATATTTAACATACTGAAAAATATTGTATATTTCATTAACACACAAAACGTTCAAACGTCCACTGGCGGGAGAGATATCCCATCACTGCCAAAAGGGAAAACGTAGGGGAGCATATATTATAATGATAGAACGTCAGTAAGGCCTACGCAGCCACTCTTGCGCGTAGGCCAGAGTGGCGCATAAAAAAGGCCGTTTAACACGGCCTCGCTTGTCTAGTCCTCTTTCCTGCGCCCTCGCCTCCGGGACGGGAGGGCTTCAGCTGTACGGTTGAGGATCACGATATTCCCCTTTGTCAGAATACTGGTTTTCTCCAGCACCTTCTTTTCCGCCAGTTCCGCGATAGCGTCCCGAATCTGTCGGCGTATTTCCTTTAACGGCGAACGCCGATCCATATTCAGCGCCAATGCCAGCGTGCGGATATCTCCCCGAAAAACCGGATTTTCCCTGTGCGACTGGCAGAAGCGATACATAGCCTTCGCAATGCTTCCCCTGATCTGGAAACGTTTGGCTACGTCAATCCAAGTGAGCCGATTGGCCACGTACATTTCCCGGAAGAACGGGCTGATTGTTACTGAAATATCCCGTTCCGCATCATTTTTTCCACGCAGGCGCAAATTCGAGATAATGTGCGTAAGGTCGTAAAACGTCTCCTGCCCCCTTTCTCGCACCACCAATTCTATAGTCCCGTGCGCGAGGCATGTGAGCCCCGTTACCAAGCGCGTATAATGGTTCTTTCCCGGCCTCTTATGCCCCATCAGACGCAGAATCGGCAGCAACGGGCCACGATACGTGAATTTTCCCGTACCGCTCTCCGGGAATGCCGAACGCACAGGTTCCGGAAAAGCCTCCACGCCGCCAGAAACATACGGTGCCTCGGGAAGATCCGGGGCGACGGGCACAAAACCTTCTTCCGTATCCTTCATAGGAAGCGCTCCTGTCGAACGAGCATGACGAGCCTCGGCCCCTTCCGCCCCGGATTCAATGATCGCCAGCAGAGCCATCAGCACGTCCTCTTCCTCAACACTGAGTTTCGGCCCTGTATAAAGGATATTACCCCACGGCCCCGAAGAAATAGGTTCTTTAAAGAAAAAAGCCCCTGATGCGGCGATGCTGCCTTTTTCACGCGATGTAATATCGGGATCACGCATGAGCGCGTCCCGACGTCCCTTTTCAAGGTTATTCATCGGAAAAAACGGCGAAACGCGTGCAATACTGGTTGGATAGCCACACCAAAGCGAAGGGCGTTCCTCCTTAGGAGCTGGCAGGGGTGCTGCTGGGACGCTCTCAACCGGGCTAGGCGCAGGGACAGGCTTTGGAGAAGCCGTCCTGACGACCTCGCACGCCACCTCTCGCGCCTGTTCACGAGCAAGCTCCTCAAGGCTCACAGGCGAGGGCCGTTTCCGCTCCTCAGGCGCGGCAAGCGCACGATAAGCTTTAGAGGAAGGGCTTCCGCTTCTACGCCACTCTTCAATGATCGCAACGATAAACGACGGAACATCCTTCCAGTCGAGCGCATCGATCTGTGCGGCAAGCGTAGGATTATACAGCCTCAGGCGTTCCCGCTCCTCAGCAGAAAGAGGGGAAGGGACAGCCGTCTCAAGAAAACCTTGCAACGCTTCACCCACGGATTTCATCTTATTGGTCATGGCAACATTCCGCATTAGAGCGCCAGCTTGCCATCCGGACGGCACAAGAGCTGCCGGAAAGTGCTGAACCCCGGAGGTGCCGGGCACGCATCCATAGAAGAAAAAGGTGTCAAACTCCGCAAAAGGCCTTTCTTCCCTCGGCCCAGCCGTCCATTTCCGACTCTAAAAAACACTGATGGCGAGTATTGCCCGCATCCATTTACCGCTTTTATTGAGGATGATCATTGACTTTTTTTGAGTATCATGCAAAAAATTCGACACATCACACGCAAATTGGAGGATCTCATGGCAGCGAAAGTCATTGCTTTTGCAAACCACAAAGGTGGCGTAGGCAAGACCGCGAGCACTGTTAACGTAGCGTATTGCCTCGCTAAACGCAAACGCCGTGTGCTTGTTGTGGACTGTGATCCTCAGGGAAACGCGTCGCTGACCCTCGGAACCGTATCCCCATACGAACAACCCCGCACAGTGGCAAACCTCTTTACCGGGCTCTCGTTTTCGGCAGCGGCCGTGCCTTCCAAATACGAAGGGTTGGATCTGATCCCTGCCAATCTGAATGTATACGCTACGGTAAGCACGCTTTCCAATTCCATCAAGCGCTTTTTCGGTTTCCGGCAAGCGCTCGATAAGGCAGCTTTGAACACCTACGATTACATTCTGCTGGATTGCCCACCCACCATTGAGGGTGCGCTCCTGACCAATGCGCTTATCATTACGGACTATATCATCATTCCGGTCGGGGTTGAGGACACTTATGCCCTTTCCGGCGTAAGCCATCTTATCAAAGTCGCGGAAACCCTGCGCGCTGACACCGAATCGAATCTTGCGATCATGGGCGTACTGCTGACCATGTACGATGGCCGCAATAACGCCGCGAAAACCATCCGTAATGTGGCAATCGGGACCTTTGGCGAAGAAATGGTCTTCCGTACGACTATCCCCAGGAATACTACACTAAATAAAGCTGTTATGAGTAACCTTGCGGTCTGTGACTATGATGACGGTTGTTCTTCCTGCCGCAGCTATCGTGAGTTGGCACAGGAAATGGAAGCCCGCCTTGATCCCAAGAACGCATGATTATTCAAAGATGGGCATAGAATAAAAGATGCTTGTCCTGTAGTTTTATATTCCTATTTTTCGGATTATAAGTTTACCATTGGTAACATTCAATTCTTTCCCGGAAGAAACAAAGTGTACACGTATGAGCCAAATTCTATTGTCCCCCGCACATGTTACCTATAAGTAAAATATCTTCTCGACAAGAAAAGGCTCTCTTCCTCTCCGTCCACTTTATCCTCTTCCTTCCGTAAGGAACTGACATGGCTAAGAAATCAAGCATGCCGGACTTTACCTTCGCTCTCGGTGCCGACCTTCGAGAAGCGGCTGCTAAGATGCGTAAAATGAGTCAGCCGCCGAAGCATCAATCTGCCCAGCAATCTGATGAGGCCGTAGATGCCATGTCCGAAGATGCAGAAGTTACGGTTGAATCCTCAGCAGTAGAGCCCCCCATTGCTAAAAAAGAGACCTTAACGCCAGAGCCAAGTTCTGATGCAACCATTGGCGTTGACGTTTCTCCAACAGATTTACCATATTGTGAAGAGTCGACCGTCACAATCGAACAATCCGAAGATATTGCTGCACCTGTAGACCCTACTTGTTCTGTAACCGATGGCTTACAGACTCTTCAAGAGGCCATATCCGAGTCCTCTCAAACGGCTGAACAAAAAGTAGTAGACACTCCTGAGATACCTGCAGAATCCCCTGAAAGGGAACATGTGGAGGGAACTCCTCAGGTAGACCTTTCTACTCTACTTACTGGTGGAGAGAAAACAGAACCTTCTCAAGGTCCTTCTTCTGAATCGCGTTCGGCAGAGGCTCCAAACGCTGTTTGTGCACCAGAGGCAGGTTCTGCACACACACTCTCAGGTATTCAGGATGAACCTTCTGATATTCCCGTACAGGCAGCTCAAACCGATCTGGATTACGATAAAAAACCGTCAATGACAGCTGATGATAGCTCTATACAGAAATCAGCAGAAATCAGCAGCAAAAAGCAGTCCTTTACTGCTATACCTCCAAAAACAGTTCATACAGACACAAACTGTCACCAACAGTCCCCGGTATTTGACGGCAGAACGTCAGCTGTCAATGACAGTCCTGTACCAAAGCATAATTACAAAGCCACTGCCCTCAATTCTGATGAAGTAAAAAAGTCACCGAATGTAGCCAGCCGCTCAATATATTCACAGATATCTTATAGCCAGTCACAAACAGTCACTGACTATCAAACTTATTCAAATGCAATAACGGTGTCCCCTTGTTCTAACGAAGAGACTCTTCTTCCAAGAGATTCTTTTCAATCTAGGACTGTTACCCCTCCAAGATCCACCGTCGCACACTCTCCGTTGCAAGATGATGGCTTCAAATTGTCACAAGCCGTCACGATAGTGGCGAATGACCATAAACAACCTACTGACTCTAGAAAAGTTCAACAAGAACAGGATATAACAGTACAACGTGGTATCTCGCCGTCCATCATTGCGGCCACCCTTCAAGACGCCCATCTTGGCGGAGCCCGCCAGATACTTTTAGATGCACTTACTGCACTGAGGCAGCAATCCCCCCAGGTCGTCGTTAACCTAAAACGTCTTGCTCCGGCTATCGGGCTTTCCTACGGCACCGTCCGTAACACCATCAGCCGCCTTGTACGTGAGGGCGTCATCTGTACTACGCAAGTTCGCACGGGGGATGCTCATGGTGTGTGTGTTGAATTTATTGATGACAATCCATTACCGACAATGACTGCTTCTTCACGTACTAGACAGTCAACGCTCTATCAACAGCAGCCACAGACAGTCATGAAAACTGAGATCCCCCCCTCTTTACCACTTGATGACACGTGTATATGGAATACGGATGGGGATCTTATCGCTATTTTGTGGCCCTTCGCAGCGAATGCCGGTTTCGGACCAGTCCATCTGGCACAACTGAAGCGTGCCTATCAGCTGCAGGGATGGGAACCGGAAAACGTATCGCGGTGTCTGCGTTATCTTGATTGGGAACTTGCCAATGGCGTCTCATCAGGGCCTGAACACGTCACCGCGTGGCTCCGCACCATGCAGCGGCAAGGGCACTATCCTCGTCCAGAAGGCTATGTAGACCCTGAAGTTCTGCGTCTTCGCCAACAAGCCGACGAGGAACGCGAACTCGCTGAAGCCCGTACCCGCTTCAAGTAACTCTTTTTCCCTTTCTTTTTCTTACCGGAAGCAACACGATGTCCGTCATCTGCGCAGGCATCCCATCCATGACTGTCCATTAGGGCATCATCTTTTATCAAAAACAGCTAATGACAGCTACTGACTAGTACGAACAGCTTCTGATTGTTTATTATAACACCTAAATCTCCAAAATTTAACAAACTGTTATGAGCAGTCATCAACACTACCATCAACAGACAGTGCCTGTTGATGGTAGTGTTGTTTCTCATGAGGAGTCATTTACCTGAGGAATTTCCCCCCCAATCTCTCTCTCTCTCTCTCTCTCTCTCTCTCTCTCTCTCTCTCTGCGTTTTTTTCTTTAAGGGCATTTTGGCTTTTTACTGTGGGAGAAAACATGCTCTTATTGAACTCCTTTGGAATACTGAACTCCTTATAGGGGGCTTCTGGCTATTGCTGCTCAAGGGTTTTGCGGTATCAGCGGTGGGCATTATGCCGTATTTCGGTGGGGGATTGACCGAGAAAAGGTGGGCATTTAACCGTATAGAAGAAACCGTTTTGCCGAAAGTGGGCATTATGACGAATAGAGAAAAATGGAATTTTCCCATTTTGGTTCAGCCCATTTTTTCTAGAGCAGAGAAACGGATTGTTAGTTTGGGGAGGATATTTGTATTTGGAAAAAATATGTTACTTTAGAGTAAAATATGAACGTCCTTTGCTGTACATCCTTCTACGCATTGGAGGTTGAACTGCTTTCAGGGCATAGTATAGGCCTCCCCCCGGAATAGGAGGCTTGCGCATCGTACATTGAAGGTCATTCCCCTAGGAGACGGACAGTAGACCCACTGGGGTAAAGAGAGGCGAAACGTTCAGAGGCGGAGGTTCCATTAATGCGGTCTAGAAAAGCACTTCTTTGTGATGTCGAGTTTTCAGAGATATCTCTCCGCAGGGAAGCCTAAAAAAGGCGAGGAAGCGTATGTTTCCTCGCCTTGGTGTTTTTTCCGGCCCTGTCCGTTATTCGCCGTATACGGCATACCCGCCTTTACCACGGTGTTTTTTGAGATGATAAAGGGCTGCGTCGGCGTGGGAGAAGAGGGTGGGGTAGTCTTTACCGTGCCGAGGATAGAAACTGATGCCCATACTGACCGAAATGCGGTAGCCATTGGGGTAGTCGATCTCGGCAAGACGGGCAGTGATCTGACGGCAGCGGTTTCGGATGACATTCTCGTCCAGGGCGTCGCGGGCAAAGACAGCGAATTCGTCTCCGCCGATGCGTCCGGTGATGTCCGAGGAACGGAACCCGTCACGCACCGCTGAGGCGACGGTGAGGATTACCTCGTCCCCGAACAGGTGGCCGTACGTATCGTTCACATTTTTAAAGTCGTCGATGTCCACGATGATCAGGGCATGAGTGCCCTCGGAGAGCATATCCTCGGCAAGCTGCTTAAAAGTCATTTTATTGTAAAGGCCGGTGAGCATGTCCGTCTGTGCTTCTCGGCGCAGGCGGTCTTCTTCAAGCTTTTTTTCGTTGATGTTTGATAACCTGCCGATGAACTTGGTGGGCTTGCCGGCGTTATCGCGCAGGATTTTGAAACAGACTGTAAACCATTGGTATATGTTTTCCGCGGTCAACAACCGAGCGTCGAACCGCATAAAGTCGTCCTCCGAGCGCTCGGTGCTCTTCGTATTGGGGAGCAGATGAAGATCGTCAGGATGGACAATCTCCAGGAAGTGCTTGTCACGCAGGTAATGTTCAATGCTGCGTGGGCGGTTGAACAGTTTTTCAAAGTTCGACGAAAAGGTAAGGGTATCGGTGGCGATATCCTGTTCAAAGAGGATTTCTTCTGTGATTTCGGTGATGACGTTATACCGTTGCTGTTCCATTTCAAGAGCGCGGATGATATTCTTTTGCTGGGTGATATCTATAAAGACACCCTGAAAGAGAGGGTACCCCTCCCACTCGCCAACACGTTTGGCCCGCAGGTAGATCCATGACGTCCCGCCGTCCTTGCGCAGAATGCGGTATTCCGCCTTGAGGGAATCATTTTTCTGGGCGTGTTCGCGGAAGGTTTTGAGCATGGTCAACCCATCTTCAGGATGGACGACGTTGATCCCGCGGTTCCCAACATCGCGGGCGTAGCCTTCCCGTGTACGGCCTGAAAGGGCATAAAATCCGGCGTTCGCCCAGATGACGCGGAACGAGTCGTCGAGTGCGAAACGGGCCACGCCGCCGTCCACGCTGTCGATGAGCGCTTGCAGTTCCCGGTAGGTGCTGGTGGCCCGTGCACGGGCTTCTTCGGCCTCGCGGGTCTGACGGTTAGCTATTTCGAAGCTGTTCTTGAGTTTCCCGACCATCGTATTGAGAGCCGAAGCCAGTGCGCCGAGTTCATCGCTCCTGCGGATATTGAAGGTCTGGTCGAGATTGCCCTCCGCCACGCTTTCCGCAAAATGGACTCCCTTGCGCATGGCCGCGACCACGCGGCAGACGACAAGGAACATAAAGAACAGCGCAATGCACACGGCGGCAAGAGCCACGGCGGCCGTGCGGTCGCGCATGAGCTGGACGTCGGACATCATGAAATCGCGGGAGACGGTGGCTATGACGGTCCAGCCGTTGGGCAGCGTATTGAAGGTGCTGTAATAGGTCATGCCGTCGCGTTCGTTTTCGAAGGATCCGGAGCCACCGTCGGATATGGCTTCGAGTATGGCCTGTTCGATCATGGCATTGCCGATCATTTTCTGCCTGTCGGGGTGGAAACCGAGTTGGAAGGATATCTGAAGAAATAACATACATATTGTAAGAAGAGAGTT
>OGWQ01001252.1_pt1 | contig 15297 bp, 9 predicted proteins | sample 1576091 | NCBI WGS metagenome assembly OGWQ01 (sample SAMEA3541584, study PRJEB24748) | human gut metagenome | biome: human gut; feature: human-associated habitat; material: faeces | place: China | collected 2012
TAAATCTCTGCCGAATGTGGAAGTATTCGTGAGTTCGCAAACGACAGAAGTAATTGGTAATGGCGATAAACTGACAGCCTTGCGCATCAAAGACCGTAAGACGGAAGAAGAACGTTTGGTAGAACTGGACGGAGTATTCGTGCAGATCGGACTTTCCGCCAATAGCAGCGTTTTCCGTGATATTGTGGAAACAAACCGACCGGGTGAAATCGTTATCGATGCGCATTGCCGTACCAATGTGACGGGAATCTATGCAGCCGGAGACGTATCGACCGTACCTTACAAACAGATTATTATTTCTATGGGCGAAGGTGCCAAAGCCGCCCTTTCTGCCTTTGATGACCGCGTACGGGGCATCATCTGATAAAATAGATTATTTATACATTTCCCCTCATGTATAAGTAATGGCCACAGAGATTGTAAAAAGTCTCTTGTGGCTTTTATTTTTTTCTTACCTTTGTGATTCTAATATTTAACCCCCAATGAGAAACATGAAAAAGATATTCTTACTGATTTCCGCGATCTTGTTAATTGTTCCGGTGCAGGCTCAGCATACGTTGAGACTGATGACCTATAACATCAAAAATGCAACAGGCATGGATGGTGTCTGTGACTTCCAGCGTATTGCAAATGTGATTAATAACGCTTCTCCCGATGTGGTAGCCGTGCAGGAAGTAGACAGCGTGACCAATCGGAGTAATCAGAAATATGTATTAGGTGAGATAGCCGAGCGGACACAGATGTATGCCTGCTTTGCTCCGGCTATAGATTATGATGGCGGAAAATACGGAATCGGTCTGCTGTTAAAGAAAGCTCCGCTTCACTTGCAGGCTATAGCTTTGCCCGGCAGGGAAGAAGCCCGTGCATTGATCTTAGCGGAGTTTGAAGATTATATTTACTGTTGCACTCATTTATCCCTTACGGAAGAAGACCGGATGAAGTCATTGGAGATTCTGAAAACTTTTGCAGCTTCCTATAAAAAGCCTCTTTTTCTGGCGGGAGACATGAATGCGGAGCCGGAATCGGATTTTATCAAAGAGTTGCAGAAAGAATTTCGGATACTCTCTAATCCCAGACAACACACTTTTCCTGCTCCCGCCCCAAAGGAGACTATCGATTACGTGGCGGCTTTTAAGCAGAATGATAAAGGATTTGCCGTCGTCTCTTCGGAAGTGGTGAATGAACCTGTAGCATCCGATCATCGCCCTATTGTTGTGGAACTGCGCACTGCCGAAAAGGCGGATAAGATATTCCGTACTAAACCCTATTTGCAGAATCCGGTTGGAAATGGAATGACCGTGATGTGGGAAACCACTGTTCCTGCTTATTGTTGGGTAGAATACGGTACGGATACGACTCAATTAAAGCGTGCGCGTACTATTGTTGACGGACAGGTAGTCTGCAATAACAAGTTACATAAAATACGGCTGGATGATTTGCAGCCCGGTCAAAAGTATTATTATCGTGTCTGTTCACAAGAAATGTTGCTTTATCAGGCATATAAGAAAGTTTTCGGAAATACTGCCCGTTCTGCTTTCAGTGAATTTACTCTGCCTGTAACCGGTACGGATTCTTTTACTGCTGTTGTGTTCAATGATCTGCATCAGCATACCCATACCTTCCGGGCTTTGTGCAGGCAAATTCAGGATATTGACTATGATTTTGTTGTTTTCAACGGTGACTGTGTAGACGACCCGGCAAGTCATGATCAGGCAACTGCCTTTATCAGTGAACTGACCGAAGGAGTGCGCGGTGATTGTATCCCGACTTTCTTTATGCGGGGGAATCACGAAATCCGGAACGCTTATTCTATCGGTTTGCGTGACCATTTCGATTATGTAGGTGACAAGACTTATGGCTCTTTCAACTGGGGAGATACCCGTATTGTCATGCTGGACTGTGGAGAAGACAAAACAGACGATCATTGGGTCTATTATGATTTGAATGATTTCACCCAGTTACGTAACGAACAGGTCGGTTTTCTGAAGAAAGAACTGGCTGCCAAAGAATTTAAGAAAGCGAAAAAACGTATCCTCCTGCATCATATCCCTCTTTATGGTAATGATGGAAAGAATCTTTGTGCTGAACTATGGACTAAGCTGCTGGAAAAAGCTCCTTTTGATATCTGTCTGAATGCTCATACTCATAAGTATGCTTATCACCCGAAAGGTGAATTGGGGAATCATTTTCCGGTTGTTATAGGTGGAGGATATAAGATGGAGGGTGCTACCGTGATGATTCTTGAGAAGAGGAAAGAAGAACTCAGAGTCAGGGTGTTGGATGCAAAGGGAGAAACTTTGCTGGATATAACGGTCTGAATAATGTATATGATAGTTTGAATCATAGAATTGAATTTCACCCCAAAAGTTTAGTTTCTAACTTTTGGGGTGATTCTTTTTATATTGATAATACCTAATAGTTCCTTTACCTCTTTTTTATTTTAGCTTCCTCCTGAGATGACAATGAATGTCAGGCCCAAAATGAATAATATAAACATGACTCCCAAAAGTCTGTTTGTCGCTTTGGAGCTACCGGTAAATTCTTTCCAGATGAAAACACCCCAAAGGGCAGCAATCATCGGTGCTCCTTGTCCAAGTGCATAAGAAATGGCTGCTCCCGCTTTTCCTGCGGCAATGTAGCTTAATGCCGTACCTAATCCCCAGATGCATCCTCCGAGAATTCCGACCATGTGTGTACTTGCTTTTCCGGCAAAGTATTCCTTGTAAGTGACGGGTAGACCAACGAACGGACGCTTCATCACAAGTGTATTGAAGAGGAAGTTGCTTAGGAAGATTCCGATAGCAAAGATGAAGAATGCAGTATAAGGAGTTGCCATTCCGGTTGTCGGTGATTCAAAGTTGTTCAAATCCATGGCAGCGGCGACAAACCGGTAAAAGAATGACATCAGTATACCGGCAATAGCAGCAAGAATAATTCCCTTTTTGCTGTTATTGGTTCCCGCCTTTTGATTCTTACCGGCTGCAATACCGTTGCAAATGATGGCGATAACAATCAGCACGACTCCTGTGAATAGCCAGAACGGATCTCCTTTGGGGGAGCTGAAATAATTAATGAATACTCCCAATACCAATGCCAGTCCTACTCCCAATGGAAAAGCTACTGCCATTCCGGCAATGGATACTGAGGCGGAAAGGAGAATATTGGAAGCATTGAAAATAGCTCCTCCGATAAGTGCACTGGCAATATATGCCGCTTCCACTTGTTGGATGTCTTCCAGAAAACCTCTTCCCGAATCTCCGAAACTTCCTAGTGTGAATACCAGAAGTAGGGCGAACAGCAAGATGCCGATGGTGTAGTCCCAATAATAAAGTTCATAACGCCAATTCTTACTGGCCAGTTTTTGGGTATTTCCCCACGATCCCCAGCATATCATTGTGATAAAGCAGAAGATAATAGCTAAGGTGTAACTATTGACTATATACATAATGATTTTTTTTAAGATTTCAATTCTCTTTTCCTGTCACTTGTCTTATAAGTGCGTTGCGGGTTGCCCGAATATTTTCTTCCCCTTGAATAGTGAGATATTGGTGTTTACCGCTTTCAGAAGGAGAAAAAATACTTTGTCCGATACTGTCTATGGTGATTGTTCCCTTCTCGGATAAATTGAAATAATTATTCCCCGGTTCTATGGCTTGTAGCACGGATGTCAAATCCCATGTTTCTCTGTCATATGGCATTTCCTGATATATTTTATATGATACGCACAGAGGATGTTTATAACTGCCGGCAAAATCATTTAATATACTTTGATGAGGATATCGAATTTTGTTTCCTAGTTCCCATCCGCTGGCAATAATTGGAGTAGGCCATTCTTTGAAAGTAATTTGGGCTGCATTCAGATCATTAACAATGTTCCATTCAGGGAAGTCGAATTCATTACCATAGAGTCCTCCCATGACAGATAGTAATTTTACCTTTTGTGCTACCAAGGCTTTTCCATCCAGCTCGCTGTATTCATCTGCTTCCGAGATAAGCAAACGGGCTAGATTTGTTTCCGGGCCTAAGGCTATAAATACCACAGAATGATCTTCTTGCTCTGCCAGCAATTTACGCAACAGTTTATATCCTTCCAGAATATGATCTTTTAGGCTTCTTTTTGGATGTAATATTTTATTGTTGTCAATAATAGTATCCAGCGTTTGGCGGAGATAATGTCCGTCGTCTGTATTCATCCCATTATAAGCATAACCTAAAGGTATGTCGTATTTGTCGTTGAAACGACAATAAGCGTCAATATATTCCAGTGAATAAGGATTACACTTGCTTATAGTGATACCTAGCAAATCAATTTTTCCTTTTTTCTCATAATTAAGCAGCATTTGCATGGCTAAAACATCATCGATATCATTTCCAACATCCGTGTCGAGTATGACAGGAATTGCAGAAGTAGTCTCTTTCTGTTGTGCACAGGAACAGAATAAAGAGACGGTTATTAGAATGATTGCTATATATTTGAACATATCTTGGGTTTTTATAAGTTATTTCCAATATTCTCAATTGTATTGCTGGTTAATGATTGTTGCGAGGAATAATTTACTTTATAAAGTACGCCTCCTTTAGCATGGAGAGTCTGATTTTCTAAAGTTGCAGTTCCTTCTTTGGTAAATGTGCCATTTACATCATATCTTCCGGAAATGGTTTCTCCAAATTTACCATTCTCTAGTTTGAATTGAGAGTCATTCAAACTATACATCAGTAAATAATTGTGCATATCTAATACGAAACCTAAAGAAGCATTATTTGTCTGGAATGTGATTTGTGCTCCAGTAGTACATATTAGTTGTTCTAATTTGTCTTTTGGCTGATTATCGTTAATATTAAATGCTGCAAAGTTCTCCGGTTTTACTTTGGCAACATCTATATAAGCTGCCGCCAAGCCTTTTATGAGACTACGAGTAGGAGGTGTAAAATCTTTTTCTTGTAAATCCCATGTATAAATTCCGTGGTCAATTTGGTCCGGTTCGGTGGTGTTGTTGATAAAGAAGTTACTGGTAGCCAAATCGTAAATATCATAGCCTCCTCCTAATGCGAAAGATGTCAAGATAAGACTCGGACTGTTTGCATAACTACCTTTGTTCTCGGCAACCAGCGCATAATTTCCTGCAATTGATGCGTATGCCATGACTTCATTTTTGAGATGTTTAACATTATCTTTATAAGCATCAACGCCAATGAAATCAATGCCTTGAAGATCGAATACATCTTTGGGGCGAGCATTAGTAGCCTCTGGAAATGGATTAATACCATCACCGTAAATTAGATTGACACGAGTTACTACTCTGTAAGAACTGTTTTTTACAGCTTTTCCTACAGTATTTAATGCATTTGTGATCATTGTCCAGGCCTTCTCTTTGCTTAGAGGGGTCCCATCCCGATATTTTAAATCTTTTTGGTCGATTCTCCAGCGCATTAACGCATCAGGTTCATTATGGATCTGAGCTGATATAACGGGGTGCTTGTCTCCATTTTGAGAATCCCAGTATCGGATGTGGTTAAATAAGGCGGTGATGGCTTTGGTTTCTCTCTCCAGTATCCATTCATCATCAAGAATCATGGTGTATTGATAACCATAATAGTTCCAAAAATTTCCTTCATCATTCCGGCTGAGCCTTTTGTTATATTCTTGAAGCACATATTGAGGTATCAGGTAGGAGAATGAATCTCCTACCATATTCGTACTGAACCAAAGTAATTCCATTTTCAAATTATACTTGTTGACGAACTGCAAGATTGAGTTTACGATACTATAATCGTACTTGTTTTCTTTAGGCTCTACCATATTCCATGAAATTGGAATTTGTACACAATTTAGTCCCAGTTCCTGAGCTTTCTTGAAGTAGTTTTCCACTTCATTAATAGTCATCTTGTCACAATTGAGAAGGGCATCAAGGCGTATTTGTGCACCAAGAAACGGAAAAGGTTTACCGTCAACAGAAACATATGTTTTGTTGTTTTCAGTCACTAGTTTACTTACTTCTATTTGAGAAAGTATTGGTTCGACGTATGTTTCATTATTATTGTCAGAACAAGCTGTTGCGAATAATGAAAAGAAAACCAGTGCGTAAGTTAGTATTATCATTCTTTTATACATAATTGGTCTTTGTTAAATTAGTAGATTATTGGATTATTGCGGGGTTCCTCCTCCTGTCATAGGCCAGCCCGGATTCTGATAGATAGGAGAAGAATCCAAATCACCTCCGGATGAAGTAACCAGAAAATGTTCTGCTGCTATCGGATCGAGATAGTGTGCCATATTCCATTTATAGCCGTTGTAAACAATGTTATTGGCTGTGATGTGATAAGGAGCAAGATAAGTACTGAAGCTACGTGGTGAAACATTTTCTCCTTCTTTAAGAATGGAGTTGCCGTTAGAATCTTTATACCAGTCCCAGCCATACATTTCCTGCCATAAATTCATTCCTAGGATATGGTAGGGTTTGGTAATCATCTGGTCCATTGAACGCCATCTATGTAAGTCCATGCTACGTAAACCTTCCGCCATCAACTCACATCTTCGTTCACGGCGGATATTATAACGTGTGGCATCAATAATTTCTCCGCCGGAATATGCCCCCCAATCAGTTTCTGCTTCTTTTGACATATCTGTAAGCCTGATTGTTTTGGTATAGTCCTCATCAATGCCGGCTCTGCGACGAATCGCTTTCCAGTACTTTTCTGCATAGGAGTCGAGTGAACCATGCAATTCATAATAAGCTTCTATATAGTTGAGATAGGCTTCGGCTGTACGGAATATGATAGAACCGACAATACTTTGAGTGTTATTTGTGTATTTCCCGTCAGGGTTTAATCCTTTGCGTAAGGCATAGCCTGTATTGTACTTTTCTGTAACAGAAGAGGCGGTTATATTGGGTCCCCATTCTTCTACTACCCCATGATCTCCTGCCTGAGTATGCAAATTTTTCTGTCCTGGCTTTTTGATGAAGATGTCTGCACGGGTATCCCTGTTTTTAGTGATATGAATGATATTATTATCTCCCCAATAAGATGAGTTTTCATCTGCCCACATCGGGGATGCATAAATAGGTTCTCCATTTTTAAGAATAAAGGCGTCAATCATGCTTTTAGTAGTGCCTACTCCATTGTTGCCGACACATCCGTATTGACAAACTTCATTTGCCACTCCTAATCCTGTGTTGTAGCGCCTCCATAAAAGTACTTCATTGTATTTCTCCATGTCAATATCGCAGAACATACTGAAATAAGGATTTTCAGGTTCCGAAGAAGTTTGTGGGAATACTCCTGTATTGGCAGTTAATATATTATATTTTTCTGCTATGATTTGTGCCGCTTTAATAGCTTCATCAAAGAAGAACTCTGATTCTTTTTCAATACTTCCGGATTTAAATGAGTAATTAGCATTATAATCTTTATTTGCTCCCGGCCATCCCGGTCCATTGGGTACAAAAGCTGTTCCTTTAAAATTCTTCAGCCATGAGCCTTCGTAAAGTGCGACCCTTGACTTGAGAAGGATAGCGCAGTCTTTGCTTAGCCGGTTCTTACCTCCGGAAGGAGCTATGTTTTGCATCATTTCTATAGCTTTGTCCAGATCAGATAAGATAAATCTGGCTACTTCATTTCGGGGGGCTCGTTTGCTGATTTCTATCAGAGCTTCACGTTCATTAGGATAAGTTTTAGTAATAATAGGAAAGTCGCCTAATGATTTTAATCTTTCAAAATACATGAAAGCTCTGAAGAAATACATTTCTCCGATATAGTGTTTGATATTGGTCGTGTTTCCGACAATGGCATTGTTTTCATACGATGGAAGCACATTTTCAAAGAAATAATTGCATCGGTAAATATCAGCGAAATACCATGAGCCTCCTTCTTGTCCTACTTTCCAGTATCCGGGTGCATACATTACGTTAGGTTGCATACCGGCCATATTATCTGTGTTATTGTCAATTTCAAAAGTTCCATATCCATAGGTGCCATGAGTAGGTAGCACTTGATATTGATCAGTAGCAAAAGCTGCAATATTACTTTCTGTTGTCAGATATTCATTTGGAGAAAGTTGATCAAGAGGTTCTTGATTTAGGAAATCATTGCAACTTGTCAAAAAGAGCACTCCGCTCAATAAGGTTGATATCGTAAGTCTTTTCATAATATCCTGTTTTTAGAATGTGACATTTAATCCAAAAGAGAATGTTCGGGATAGTGGGTAAACGTTTCCGTGTCCCCAACTACCGCCTTCGATTGATTCGGGGTCGAAGAAGTCAATAAGGCTCGTAATGGTGAACAAGTTTTCACCGGATGCGAATATCCTAAGGTGCTGCATTCCCATTTTTTGTACGATGTTGTGTGGCAAGCTATATCCTATCTGCAGATTCTTCAGACGTAGATAAGATGCATCTTGTAAATATTTAGTTTGTGATTGCTGGTTTTTATCGGTGTTGAATAAGGGTCTTGGATAGTAGGAATTCAGATTCGTTCCCAATGGACTGGCTTCGTCATTTCGGAAATAATCATCGTGTCCTTTTAGTGCTGTGGAAAACCAGGGCCCTTGTCTACCGTTTGCACCCCAGAAGTAGTAACTACCCTGAAAATAATCTCTTTTCAATGTTCCTTGCCAGAACATTCTGATATCGAATCCTTTCCAATCGGCGGCTAATTCCAGTCCTACATTATATCGGGGCGTGGAGTTACCTATTCTTTTTAAATCACCGTGATCTTGTAAGGTGCGGCTTCCGGCATCAATTTTTCCGTCTTCATTCAGATCTTTATACATAATGTCTCCGGCTTTCCAGTCTTGTCCGAGATTACTTTGTCCACCGTTGATTAATCTTCCGATGTGTTCGGCCATTTCCTGGTCAGATTGTGCAATGCCTATCGTTTCATATCCCCATATTTCACCCACGTATTTTCCGGCATAAAATCCATCTATCAGTCCGGAAGGATTTGAATAACGAGTAATCTTGGTACGACTGTCGGCAAGTGTAAAGCGGGCACTATAATTCAATCCATTATTTAACCGGTCTTTCCACATTAGTTCCAGTTCCCATCCGAATGTTTTAAGATTTGTATTATTGGAACTGGGAACGGCTGTTCCAAGGACTACAGGCAATTTCTCCGAAGGGCCGACCATATCGTCAGTTTTACGAATGTAATAATCAAAAGAGCCGGTTAGCCGATTGTTAAACAGGCCAAAGTCAACTCCGGCATTCCATGTACGGATTTTCTCCCAGGAGAGATTATAGCTGACGAGTGAAGGTGCCCAGGCAATATTGGCTAATGTTCCGTCAATGATCCATGATCCTGTTCCTGTACCGATTGTAGAATAAGTCGGATATAAAGAAGATGTATTTTGGTTACCCAAACTACCATAAGAGGCTCTGACCTTAAATGTGTTGACAACTTTGCTGACAGGCAGGAAGAATTTTTCTCTGGCTATGTTCCAGCCTACTGATGCGGAAGGGAAAAATCCCCAACGACTGTCACTACGAAATCGTGAGGAACCGTCATAGCGTAGATTTACTTCCAGAAGATATTTTTCCAGGTAATCATAATTCAATCTGCCGAAGAATCCGGCGGTAGCCCATCTGTTGTGTCCACCTGCTACATTCGGAGCAACTTTTTGGTTATTTGAATCCATTCCGGTAGAAGTGTTGATAGTCGGTTTTCCCGGATAAATGACTCCTAGCTTCTCAGCAGCTATATCTTTATAATTATTTTGTTCGGCTTGAAACCCGAAAAGAACTTTCATATTATGTGATTTTGCAAAGGTCTTTGCATAATCTGTATAGAGATTTACATTAAAATAATCGCTGGCATAAGTGCCTTCATGTACTTGGGAATCGTTATTCCATGTATTGCCCTTAGTCTTTCCGTCAACACCTGTCTGATGAACAGTTAAGTAATCCCAGTGTGAATATTGTGTATTGTATCGATAGCTTAAATCTCCAATCAGTCGCCACCCTTTGATAGGTTCTACCGTTATATTCAGTTGTTGGTAGAGCCAAGTGTTTCGTTCTTGTTTTTCACCTCCGTTTTGCATTTGGAGCACATGGTCGTCATATAGAATACCATTTGGGTCATAGAGAGGTTTGGTAGGCCAACATTGGCGTCCGATTTCGGCAAAAAAACTTTCATTAAGATGTGTCGGCTGTACATAGTCACTTCTGATAAAGCGAGTATTGAATCCGACTGATACTATTTTTGATAATTGTGCGTTGATTTTTGCAGATGCAGTATATCTGTTTGAGTATTCATCTCCGATTCTGAGCTCTCCATCCTGACCTAAATAGTTCGCTGATAAATAGTATTGTATTTTGTCTGTCCCGCCAGTAACGCTGATATTGTGCTCGTGTGCAAAGACATTGTCTTTGAAAAAATAGTCATAATAATCAATATTATCATTTCCTTGTGAATATCCGTCTGCCCATAACGAAGGATTATTGGGCACGGGGATGGTAGAATCGGTAATCTTGCCGGCCATATAGTCTTTGATGCGGTTTATCCTTTCTTCCGAGACCCAGTTGTAAGGTCCCCATCCGGAATTGGCAGCTGCATCATTATAGTATAAGGAGAACGTGTAAGAGTCTAATGAAGAAGGCATGTTGATAGGGCTACTTACACGAAAACTGTTGTTGTAGTTAACTTGCGCTTTACCGGCCTTTCCTTTCTTGGTCGTTACTAAGATTACTCCGAATGGCGCTCTGGAACCATAAATAGAAGAAGCTGCCGCATCTTTCAGAACTGAAATAGATTCTATATCCTGCGGATTAATGGAATAAATATCTCCTTCCATACCATCTATCAAGACTAGGGCACTTCCTGTAGAACCTTCTCCGATAGTTCCGACTCCACGTACATTGATCGATTGTTTCTGATTGAGACCTCCTCCCTGATTGCTATAAATATTCAAACCGGGAACCTGTCCTTGTAATGCCTGGACTGCATTGGATACAGGGATTGCTTCGAAGGCTTTCGAGTCAATGACTCCGACAGAACCGGTTAAATTAATCTTCTTTTGGGTACCATAACCTACAACGATCACTTCATCCAATAAATTGTCGTCAACTCCCAGTGTTACGTTTATCATTTTTCTATCACCTACTGTAAACTGGACTGTTTTAAATCCGATGTAACTGAATTCAATAGTTGAACTTGGATCCGCTTTCACTTGGTAGTGTCCGTTAAAGTCAGTGACGGTTCCGGATACTATATTCCCATCTTTTACTTTTATGGAAACTCCCAGTAGAGGTTCTCCATTATTATCTTTTACTGTTCCGGATACATAATTCTGAGCATATGTATTCATTGAACATAAAAGTAGGTAGCCCAGCAGGCAGATAAGCTTATGACTTGAGTTATAAGTTATCAGGTGGACAGCTTTCTTTAAGAGAGTAGAGTGTTGATTAGTTTTCATAATCCATGAAATTTAAAAGTTGAATGATAAGGCTAATTCTTTTTCTAACATGAAGTGTTTTACTTCATCGAGAGTAGGAATAGACGGTTGGGCACCAGAACGTGTAACAGCGATAGCTGCCGCGGCATTCGCAAAACTCAATGCATCTCGGTCTATTTCCCTTTGGGCACAAATTACAGCCAATGCACCACAGAACGTGTCACCTGCTGCAATAGTATCAATCGCATTTACTTTGTATCCGGGAAGCTGAATGATTTCTTTGTCGTTTTTCATATATACACCTTGACTTCCTAATGTGATCACAGCATTGCGTGCACCTGCCTGTAATAAGCTTAGAGCGATTTCTTCAAGATTATTTCCTGTATATTCAATTCCTGAGATGAAGGCTGCTTCCAGTTCATTGACGACTAGTATATCAATGGCTTTCATCAGCTCCTCATCAATCAGGCAGGCGGGTGCGGGATTAAACAATACCTTTTTACCTTTTTGTTTAGCCAGAAGAGCTATTCTTTTAATCGTTTCGTAAGGAATCTCGGCTTGCATAACTATGATATCTGCTTCGTCAATTACCTTTGAAAAATGAATAATTGAACCGGGTAATAAAGAATAGTTAGCTCCGGGAGCTACTGCTATGCAGTTTTCACCACTGTCGGCAACAAAAATGAGTGCAGTCCCTGTGGGCTGATTAACATCATCTATGATATAATCAGTAGTGATACCTTCTTTCTTAAAGTGTTTTTTTAGAATTTCTGCATACATATCATTTCCCAAAGAGGTAATGAACGTTACAGATCCCCCGAGTCTTGCTGCTGCTACAGCCTGATTGGCGCCTTTCCCCCCGAGGGATTGCATGAAACTGGCATCTCCGACTGTTTCGCCAGGCGCCGGGAGATGGTTGACTTGTGCAACCATGTCGATGTTTGAACTTCCAATAACTACTACTTTCATTTGAACAGATTTATGTGTTTAACCTAGGTCTTATCTCGTTTATAGCACAACTTCTCTTTTATAAGGAATCGCACTCTGTGCACCGATTCGCGTGACTGCTATAGCTGCCGCCGCATTGGCAAATTTCACAGATTTAGCGAGTGAATGCCCTTCAGACAGGCAGACGCTGAATGCTCCGCAAAATACATCTCCGGCACCTGTTGTGTCAATCGTCTCTACTTCCTTTGCGGGAATCATGGTATATTCATCTTTCTCTTTTACGTAAGCCCCGTCTTTACCTAAAGTAATGACAACATTCTCTATACCTTTCTCTCCGATAGCCTGAGCGGCACGATGAGCGCTTTCTATATTCATCACTTTGATTCCGGATAACATTTCCGCTTCAATGCGGTTGGGGAGTATGGTGTGCACGTTCATTAAGAATGAGTTGCTCAGGCTGGACGCGGGAGCCGGATTGAGGATTACCTTTTTCCCATATTTGCAAGCAATAGTAGCTGCATATTCCACTGTGTCTATGGGAATCTCAAGTTGCATGAGAATAATATCAGCTTCCTTGATTTTTTCTTCGGCTTTATTGATATCCTCAATAGAAAGCGAACGGCTTGCTCCCGGTGCTACGATAATGCTATTTTCACCGAAAGAATCTACGGAGATAAGTGCAACTCCGGACGGACTTTTCTGGTCGGTAAATATATATTCCGTATTAATTTTCTCTGATCTGTATATTTCCAATGCTTGCAGGCCGAACAAATCATATCCGATTTTGGATATGAAGGTGACTTCAGCTCCCAGTCGGGCGGCTGCAATCGCCTGATTAGCTCCTTTGCCACCGGGATTCATGTAGAAGGTTCCGCCTAGTATGGTTTCTCCGGGAACAGGTAGTCTGTTGGCTTTCACGACCATATCGGTATTGCAACTACCGATGACTACAATTTTGGGTCTATGAATTGATATAGTTTCCATAGTATTAAAAATTAAGACTATGCAAATGAAAGCAATAATCATGCATAGTTTTCTACATTAATAATTGGTTTATATAATCTCAAAAATGATATCTTATATTGAATTTTCCTTGTATACAGAAGAGAATAAAGGGGTAATGTGGAATGAATTTATATAATTACAAAGAGAAAATGGAGATTTGAAAAGAGTGTTTTTATCGTCTGAAATACGAATCAGACACCTTACTCTTTAACATTCTTTTGCGCTAGCACGTGCTCTGAGGACTTCAGACAGTTTTTCTTTCCGAATTTTGGATTCCATCCACGCCGTAAAGTCAAAGAGGCGTAAAAGCTGACTTTCATATTTATTATTATATAATTCATGAATCTCAGGAGACAACTTTTCCCAAAATGCTTCTCTGTCTTTTTTCAGGATGGGAATATTTCTTTTATTCAGAAACCATAAAATGATACGTTCTGTTTTAAAAGTCTGCTCTTTGGGCGAAGATAGACTTCGGGTGATGGAACGGGATTCATACTGGATTAGCTCATGCTCCTGCACTTCATAAAAGACGATGAGGCGGACCAGACGAATAGTTCTCATTAAAGGCAGATACTTTATGTTATGGTCTATGATAGCGTTGCTGATATACTTTTTAGCAGTTTTATATTCTTGGTTACCAATGTGTACGAGTGTGGTGTAAAGCAATAATTCACTTTTTCGAATAGGGCCTAACCAGGCTTCTTTATCATAAAGTATTTCCTGGTAGTCTGCCATAAGTTGGGTACATTTCGAAAAATCTCCTTTATCCAGATAGGGAAATAGTTCGTATTGGAAGAGAAGGCAAGTTGCATTTACTTTAAATTCGAGCGAAGTGCTGTCTGATATAAGCTTTCTTAATTTATCAAGGAAGTAGGGGATTTCGTCATAGTTGCTCACAGACCGCAGGCTACCGAGTACTCCTTCGAGTACAGATAAATAGTATATAGGAGGATTTGACCAGAACTGCTGATTCTGCTCAAATAATGAGTCTAGTTCTTTGTATGAATTTAAGGCAGCTCTGTAATCGCCTGCTCCCATCAGGTAATTAGCCTGAAAAAGTTTATGGTTTCGTGTTAATTCAAAATTACCTTCGGAGTCTGAAGAAGCGGCTATATAAAGTTCGTTGACCATAAGGTCATTCATATCCTGTTTTTGCTTTACTGTTCTGATGGAGCCAATATGAGATAAACGATATTTCAATAAGTTGTGTAATGAAGATTGCTCTGTGATTTTCCGAATCTTTTTCAAAGCTTCATTTTGGATGAAGTGTTTGTGAAAAAGCTCCTGTTCTGTCATGTTGGGAAAGTTCAGACGGAGCAGATATTCCAGTTCCAGCTTCAAAGCTATCGTCAGAATTTCGTTGTTCTCATAGAATTGTGCTTGTTCTATTGTATTGGATAGTATTTCGAAACACTCTTCAAACAGAGAACGTTCATAAAGCATTCGGGCTTTGCACAAATTATTCAGCAGATCGTAATAGATATCTTTCTTTTTACGCAGGGTGAGTAACGTATCCGTCAGCTTTTCATATAAGTATTGAATGGATACTTCAAATGAGCCATTGGGCTTGCGTCTGTAAAATTCCTCTTTTACAGTATTTCCATTCGGTTGTTTACTCTTTATGATAATATCATAAATCACCAGATAGTCTTTTTCCTCCTTGTCCTTGATAACCTGTAGGGAGAAGTGCTTCTTTTCTGATTTAGATAACGAGTATATCAGGGATATAACGGAATCTACTCTTTTCATAGGGAACTCTTTGCATTAGTATTAGATTGCAATATTCGGGAATTTTTATGTAAAAAGCAAATCTGGCATTCTGTCACTTTGTGTTTTCTGTAGCTCTTTGTTGCGTATATTTGTGGGAAGAGGCCGGGCCTGTTCTGAAAATTGCAGGGAATTCTCATTTCCTCAGATCAGAAAAATATATTATAATGTGATTGAATGTTTTTCTG
>OGWQ01001265.1_pt1 | contig 15197 bp, 14 predicted proteins | sample 1576091 | NCBI WGS metagenome assembly OGWQ01 (sample SAMEA3541584, study PRJEB24748) | human gut metagenome | biome: human gut; feature: human-associated habitat; material: faeces | place: China | collected 2012
GGTATGGAACCTGAACAAGAAGCCTTATCTATTGTTTCCTTCAAGGACTGAGAGGTCGCTCCCCAGTTAATAAATTAAATCCCAAATTAATTCCGATACTGTGTATTTTTATTACTGCAGCTGGCTCAGACGGCTGCGGAGTACAGGTCCGACGATGATCGCAATGATAATCTTCGCTGCGTCACCGGCAAGATAAGGAATTACTCCGACAGAAAGTGCTGCAACGAATGACATTTTCAACTGGATCGCAAGCCACTCTGTACCGAAGATATAAGTGACTGCCATACCGATGATCATACCGACAACTGCCAGGATTCTGTTCTTTGGAAATTTATCAACGAACAGTCCGGAAATCAGTGCAAGGAAGATGAAACCAATCAGGTATCCGCCGGTAGGACCTGCAAGCTTTCCTAATCCACCGGTAAAACCGGAAAATACAGGGAGACCGACAAGACCAAGTAACAGATATACGATGTAACTGATGGTTGCATCTCTAAAACCAAGTACATAGATACTGATCATGATCACCAGGTTGGTAAGACTGATCGGTACCGGGCTGACCGGAATCGGAATCGCCATAGGAGCGAAGATACAGGTGATTGCAGTCATCAAAGCAATCAGAACCAGTTTGCGGGTGGAAAGCTTTTTCGTTGTTGTGCTATTTACTGTGTTGTCCATAGTGGTAATTGTCTGCCGTATGACATGGCAGAACTCCTTTCCTTTAGTTTTATATCAAAAATATAACAGAAGTATAAAATAAACAGGATAAAATGTCAACTGTAAAAGATGATTGGTTAACAATTGGACATGCACAAGCGTATGATGTTAACAAAAGCATACGATTTGAAAATGTATAGTATTGTGTAAACATTAAAATAAATAAAGAAAAATCAGATAATTCAACTGTTGGAATGAAATAATGGAAAATAAATAAAATTAATTGCAAAAAGTATTGACAAAATAAAAGCCGAATGATATTATATAATCAATCCAAAGGAAATCCAAAATAAACAAAAAAGAATTCCTGACGAGAAAGGGAATCTTGAAAATTGAATATCACATATTTTATAAGATGTATTTTTATTATAAATTCTCAATTCGTTTAAGAATCGAAAAATACAGGATATAGATATGAAATATCTGGTAAGGCATCGGATATCAAATATCGTAAAGTATATTGTAGAGAAAGAGAATGGATGAATAACGATTATAGAATGGTATCAAGGGGATATGGATCATAATCGTAGAAGAGATGAGATAATAAATTCCAGCTTATATCTTAAGTGATAAAAGAAAAGTTTATCAAGGATGAAGAATATTTCATATGTCGGTGAGATATCGTTGATTGGAAATTTATGAAAAGGAGGCTTAATCCAATGGACACAGTAGAATCATCGAATCAATATGTTAGTGGTATGGCAGGTAGAAGTTCCCAGAGAATAAGCCTTTATTATAATAGATAAAAGGCCGGTAGAGGAGATTCGGAAGAATAGAACAGACGGAGAAAATATACACCGGACGATAAAAAGAACTGCAGACATATTGAACAGAATACCACATATTTAAAGATATTATTAATATGTGTAAAGAAACATGAATAGTAGATTTGAATGAATGTGCAAAGAAGATGAGTAAAAGATCATCGGAAAGCATACAAAGGCGACAGGGAATAAAAATTAAAAATCATTCTCCGATATAAAAATTAAATATGATAAAATTGAATATGTAACAGCCATCATAGGAAAGAATATGATGGCTGTTTTTTACGTTGATATCAGAGAGCAGCCGGCAGATATTTTACAGGGATAAAAAAATTGTAATTTTTGTAATATTTTTTTAACATATTTGGCGGGATATTTTGACAATAAACAGGTCATATGATAAACTTATATAAGTAAAATTGTAGGGAAATACGCTTTTTTAAAATAAACATTTGAGGTGAGAAATATTGGATAAATATGAATATAGGGTGAAGACCGAGCAAATGCTTGATCATCTGGAAAAGAAGGAGTACCAGCAGGCAAAGGAAATTGCTGATGGTATAGACTGGCGAAGAGTAAAGAATGCGTCAATGCTCAATACAGTCAGTGAGATTTATGAATATAACGGTGAGTTTAAGAAGGGGAGAGATATACTGTTCCTGGCATTTGACAGAGCACCGGGAAGCAGAAAAATTGTATATCGTTTAGGCACACTGGCACTGAAGATCAAAGATATCAGAGAAGCAACGGATTGTTATGAAGAATTCGTAAAGCTGGCACCAAAAGATCCGAATCAGTATATTTTAAAATATAAGATTCTGAGAACACAGGGGGCATCGCTGACAGATCAGATTACAGCACTGGAAGAATTTAAAAAAGCGGAATATATTGAAAAGTGGGCATATGAACTTGCCAAATTGTATGATGAAGCCGGAATGACAGCAGAATGTCTGGAAGAATGTGATGATCTGATCTTGTGGTTCAGTGAAGGCAAATATGTATACCTTGCAATGGAACTGAAGATGAAGTATAAGCCACTGACACCACTTCAGCAGGAGAAATATGACAGCCGTCCGGGAGCGGTTAAGAAGAAACCGGAACCGGAGAAACAACCGGAATCAACACTGGAAGAAGTGGATGACGAGAATGAATATAATGAAGGTACAGAAGAGATTGTTGACGTACAAGAAGAGCCGGTCAGAGAGCCAGTGACAGAAAGAGTTGATGAATCTGAAGTTCAGGAAATTCCTCCGCAGGAAGTACCGATGCAGGAAACTGTTGTACAGGAAGAGATTCCACAGGAAGTGCCGATGCAGGAAACTGTTGTACAAGAAGAGATTCCGCAGGAAGAAATTGTAGAAGAAGCTGCAGAAGAAGTCGTGGAAGAAGAACCGGTATATACTGAACCGGAAGAGGCTGCGGAAGAACATGGATCAACGATCAAACAGGTTGTGACGGGAGCTACTTTGGAGGAAGCTTTAGCGCAGGGCATGGCGGTTGCCAATGGCATTACAATTGAAGAAGAAGCAATGAAAGAGCGTGAAGATGAGATTCTGGCGAATGGTCAGATGATGATCGATGATATTCTTCAGAAATGGGAAGAAAAACAGAAAGACCACGAAGCAGCAATCGAGAAGCAGAAAGCAAAAGATGAAGAGCGTCTTCAGAAAGAAAGAGAACAGGCTCGTATCCGCCAGGAAGAAGAACGCAGAGAAGTTGAGAGAAAAGCGGCGGAAGCTGAGGCAAGAAGAAAAGCCGAGGAAGAAGAGGCAGCAAGAAAGGCGGCCGAAGAAGAGGCAAGAAGAAAAGCCGAGGAAGAAGCAGCAAGAAAAGCGGCCGAAGAAGAGGCAAGAAGAAAAGCTGAGGAAGAAGCAGCAAGAAAGGCGGCCGAGGAAGAGGCAGAACCGATAAGCAAGACACAGAGAATTCCGGATGATATTGTACGTCTGATGGAAGAAATGGGAAATGAAGAGTCGGAAGAAGAACTCTATGAAGAGGATTTTGAAGATGGTTCGGAAACGGAAGAAGACTTCATTGAAGGAATCGAAGAAGAACTTAGCGGAATCGATATGAGTGGAAGCAGTTTTGAAGAAGCCGATTTCGGTGATGAAGATTTTGAAGAAGCTGATTTCGAAGAGGAAGACTTTGAGGATGAAGACTTTGAAGAGGCTGATTTTGAAGAGGAAGACTTTGAGGATGAAGACTTTGAAGAAGCCGATTTTGAAGAAGACTTCGAAGCTGATTTTGCGGATGTAGAGGACGAAGAAGAAGACTTCGACAATGATTTTGCAGATGTCGACGATGATTTTGCAGATGTCGACGATGAAGAGACAGATTTTGATGACGAAGACTTAGAGATTGAAGACGACGAAGAAGCGGATGAAGAGTTAGAAATCGAAGAGCCATCGGAGGAAGAGATTCAGGCAAGAATCAAGAAATCTAAAGGCGGTGTTCCGTTCGATACAGGATTTGTTGTAACCGGAAGATATGATCTGAGTGCTACGAGTGAGATCGGTCTGAAAGCCGGACTTACAGAAGAACAGAAGAAGCTGTTCTCATATTTTGTACCGGTGAGAGGAATGAGCGAACAGATCGTTGAAGTACTTGATAACGACAGAAGGGCACAGAGAGAAGGAACATCCAAGACAGGTAACCTTCTTGTGATTGGTAGAAAAGGATCTGGTAAGACAGTCCTTGCGGTTGATATTGTAAAAGCAATTCAGAAACAGAGAAGTCTGAAACAGGGTAAAGTAGCAATCGTTACAGGTGAATCTCTTAATAAGAAAGAGCTTACGAATATTATTCAGAAGCTGCGCGGCGGAGCGATCATCATTGAGCATGCAGGAAAATTGAATGCGAGAACTGTAAAAGAGTTAAATTATCTGATGGAGAAGAAGACAGGAGAATTGCTCTTTGTACTGGAAGATCAGAGAAAACCTCTGGAGCGTCTGATGACAGCAAACCCGGAATTCAAGAAGAAGTTCAGTTCTAAGCTGGAGCTTCCGGTATTCATCAATGATGAGCTGGTAACATTCGGTCAGACATATGCGAAAGAGAATGGATACAAATTGGATGAGATGGGAATCCTTGCACTGTACAGCCGTATCGATGTAATGCAGAGAGAAGATCATGCAGTATCAGTTGCTGAAGTAAAAGAGATCATGGATGAAGCAATCTCACATTCACAGAAAGCAAATGTAAAACATCTTGCACGAAGAGTATTCGGCAAGGGAACCGACGATTCTGACAGAATTATTCTGAAAGAAGAAGACTTTAGAATTTAACAAAAACGAATACCTGTAAGAAGCTGTCGGGAACAGGATTTACAGGTCGGATTTTGAAAGAGTTTTGACAAACTAAACGGTCAAAGCTCTTTCTTTTTGCCTGTTTGTAAAGTATAATGTTCTTATAAATATGCAGCAGAATGCGAGGGGTAATTATGGCTGAAAAAAAGAAAAAACCATATGAAATAGGTGAATTGGATCAATACCTTTTCGGACAGGGCAATCATTATGAGATTTATGAGAAGCTGGGCGCACATCTGGTACAGAACGGAAAACAAAAAGGTGTGTATTTTGCAGTGTGGGCACCGCATGCGCAGGCGGTATCGGTAGTCGGAGAGTTCAATGAATGGGACACAGAGGCAAATCCGATGAAGAGGGAAGAGCCGCTCGGGATCTATACCTGTTTTATACCAGGTGTGAAGAAGGATCAGATGTATAAATATTGTATCGAGACTTATTCGGGAGAACAGATATTTAAGGCAGATCCATATGCCAATTATGCGGAGTTAAGACCGGGAACAGCATCCAGGGTCACAGATATTGAGAATATCAAATGGACAGATGCAGAGTGGATGACACGTAGAAAGACCTGGAATCATAAGCACGAGCCAATGTCTGTCTATGAGGCACACATTGGTTCCTGGATGCGTCACCCGGGAAGGGAAGATGAAGGATTCTATACATATAGAGAATTTGCCAGGGCAATTACCAAATACATAAAAGAAATGGGTTACACACATGTGGAACTGATGGGAATTGCCGAGCATCCGTTTGACGGATCCTGGGGATATCAGGTGACCGGATACTATGCACCGACATCCAGATATGGGTCGCCGGAAGATTTTGCATGGATGATCAATTATCTGCATAGAAATAAAATCGGTATCATTCTCGACTGGGTACCGGCACATTTCCCGAAGGATGCACACGGACTGGCAGATTTTGACGGAACACCGACGTACGAATATGCAGATCCAAGATTGGGAGAACATCCGGACTGGGGAACGAAAGTATTTGATTTTGGAAAGAATGAAGTACGGAACTTCCTGATCTCAAATGCGTTATTCTGGGTTGAGAAGTTCCATATAGACGGATTGCGTGTGGATGCGGTTGCTTCGATGTTGTATCTGGATTACGGACGGAAGGACGGAGAATGGGTTGCAAACAAATATGGCGAGAATAAGAACCTGGAGGCAATCGATTTCTTCAGACATCTGAATTCTGTTGTACTTGGAAGAAATCCGGGAGCACTTATGATCGCAGAGGAATCTACGGCATGGCCGCAGGTTACCGGAGATGTAGAAGAAGGTGGATTGGGATTCAGTCTGAAGTGGAATATGGGATGGATGCATGACTTCACAGAATATATGAAATTGGATCCATATTTCCGAAAGGATAACCATCATCTGATGACATTTGCCATGAGTTATGCATACAGTGAGAATTATATTCTGGTATTGTCGCATGATGAGGTGGTACATCTCAAGTGTTCGATGCTGAATAAGATGCCGGGACTTGGATTTGATAAATATGCGAATCTGAAAGCCGGATATGCATTTATGATGGGACACGCAGGAAAGAAACTTCTGTTTATGGGACAGGAATTTGCACAGCTTCGTGAATGGAGTGAAGAACGGGAACTGGACTGGTTCCTGCTGGCCGAACCGGAACATCAGCAGATGAAGATGTGGGTAAAAGACCTCTTACACCTGTATAAGAGGCATAAGGCAATGTATGAGATGGATCAGAGCTGGGAAGGATTCGAATGGATCAATGCGGATGACGGATACAGAAGTATCTACAGTTTTATGAGACATTCGAAAGGTGCAAAGAAGAATCTGTTGTTCGTCTGCAACTTTACGCCGATGGCAAGAGATGATTACAGAGTCGGAGTGCCGAGAAAGAAACAGTATAAACTGATCCTGAACAGTGATGAGGAGAAATACGGCGGAACCGGAGCAGATCGTAAGAAGATATACAAAGCGGAGAAGAAAGAATGTGATGGAAGACCGTATTCATTCGCATACAAATTGCCGCCTTACGGAGTTGCTGTATTCGAGTTTTAATTATATGAAGTCAGTGGCAAAAAACTTTGATGCCTGCGGATAAAAATGCCGGGAAGTGTTGAAACTTCCCGGCATTTTTCGTTTTACTGTACATCTTTATTAATGACTGTATTTAGTTGGAAGAACTGTTGGCTGAGGAATCAGAAGCATCGGAACCAGAGGCATCGGATTCACTGCTGTTTTGAGTGTTGCTCTGGTTATCAGACTGGTTATCTGTACTGTCATTCAATGAAGAATCATCAGCAGAGTTGTCTGTTGTGCCGTCATCTGAAGAATCAGCATCGTTGTTCATAGAATCGTTCTGTGTGTCGCCAGACGGCTCATCAGTGTTATCAGAGTTATCTTCTGTAATGGCATCATCGTTACTCTTGTCTGTATCGTCTTTCTTAGAATTGCTTCCACCGAACAGATCTTTGAAGAACTTCTTGATCTTGCCCCAGAATCCGCTGTCATCACTGTTGTCATCCGAAGTATCATCCGAAGCGGCATCTGAACTGTCTGTGCTGTTGGAAGAATTGTCGGAAGAATCCAGTGTACTGTTAGTTACGACATCATCACCGAGTGCGCTGTCATCCGTGCCGTTAATGATTCCGCCATCTGAACTGTCATCCCCGCCGAAGATACCTTTGATAGAACTCCAGAGGTTGGAGAAGAATCCGCCACTCTTTCCGTCAATGTTATCTAATGTATTCTTCAGAGCTTTGACATCATAGTCGTACTGGGAAATGTTTTTCATCAGATCGGAGATCTTGTCGATCTGTTCCTGTGTCAGCGTGACGTTGTTATCCTTGGCAGCGTTTTCAACTGCATTCTGAATGTCATCTGCATCCGTTAATTTGCCCTCGATCACATCTTTTTTTACATCGTTCATGACATTTTCCGCTTTGTCCTGGCCGATGTCATTGGCCAGGTCTCCTGTGGTGACAAGTTCATCGGTCGCAGCTGCTTTCTGATCGTCATTCAGAGTTGTTCCGGTGGCTTTCTCATAAGCCATCATGATACCTGTCAGTGCACCGGTTCCGGATACTTCGATCGGAGAAGCGGCAACGACATTACAGTTTTTAACACCGGATGTCAGAAGCGTACTGGAGATCATAGAGCTTGTAACATAAGTTAGGTTGGAAACCTTTACCTGGATTCCGCCGCTTGTGGTCGGTTCTACATAAGAACAGCTGTAGGTACGGGTACCGATTTGTTCGTCGGGAGCGACTCCTTCCAGATATTTTCTTTCGTCTGCATTGGTAACTTCGATGACTTCTGCTTTATCAGATGAAGTTCCGAAATACTCATACATAGAATTCTTCTGTGAATCAGTCAGATTGGCGCCAAGTGTTACAACTTTGGATGAATCTGCTCTTACAACCAGTGGTGCCGCAGTAGATCCAAGTACGATTGCCATGGCAACTGGTAATGCTCTTTTTAATTTTTTCATAATGCGTGGTGTGTTCACCATGCCCCCTTTTTATTAAATATTTTTATCCCTGTTACTTTTTTAATATAACATAAAACAGTGTGTTTTCCTAGAAAATATAAATTAACTATTTCTAAAGATTTTCTGTAGATTGTCAGCAGAGCGCCGCTGGGATCGCTCTGCTTGGCATTTTGCATATTGAATTCTGAATTCCGGTTCGGCAGTGAACCGGTATCATTCCCTGCATGGTGGCGATCAGTTCCCGGTCTTTGAAAATGAGAAATGCCGGAAGAAGAGCGGTCTGATATTGCGCAGCAAGAAGTGCGGATTCAGAGGTCTCTACTTCAAAAAAGCAGATGCTGCCGAAATATTTCTTCTGATATTTCTTTTCCAGATCTTCTATGACAGGGCGCATCATTGCACATTTTCCACACCAGACAGCGTAGAACATGACTACAGCCAGTGTGGGATGCTCCGGTCCAGCCTTTGCCGGTGTATCGGAAGAAAACTGCCAGTGGTTCATCCGGCAGATATCAAAGTTCTGTGTCGTCAGATGTAACATAAGCTTCCACCCTTTCCATGAGAAACAGGAGCATAAGATATGCTCTCTATTAATATATGAAAGGAAAGGGAAGAAGTGCAGACAGACAGGATCGGTATATAAGTCCGGATATTGCAGCATGTTATCTGCGCTTTGCGATCAGTTTACAGATCGGATTGCCCATAGAAGAGAACTTGGCTTCATATTCAGTCATAATATTGCCCTGATTCATCGTACTGTCGTTATGAAGATCATAGGATAGCTGATCCAGAACGAAAAGTTCGGAAGTTTCAAGTTCTTCTACTGAAAAGTCAAAGAGCGGCCGGTTGTCGGTCTTGAATTCTACCGTTCCATCTGCGGTCAGGATTTGGTCATAAAGCTTGAAGAATTCATTGGAAGTCAGTCTTCTTCTTGCATGGCGGGCTTTCGGCCACGGATCGGAGAAGTTCAGGTAGATACGTGATACTTCTGCCGGGGCGAATACGGTTGGCAGGTCATTTGCATCCATACAGATGAACCGGATGTTGGCAGGAGCTTTCCCCTCTGCTTCCAGTTCCTGGAATTTCTCAACGGCACGCAGCAGAACGCTGGAATAACGCTCAATGCCGATGTAGTTAATTTGTGGGTTTTTGGCTGCCAGGGTCAGAAGAAACTGACCTTTTCCCATGCCGATCTCGATATGCAGGGGCTGCTCTTTTTTAAACGTCTGGTTCCAGTTTCCGCGTAAGCTTTCCGGATCTTTCACAACTTCTTTGCAGGCTTCGAGAACGCTCTCTGCACGTGGTATATTTCTAAGACGCATACGTGTATTCCTCCTTATAATCACTGGATTTGCAAATCGTTCTTAGTTTAGCGTCTGTGCAGGAAAAAGTCAATGGAAGCAGAAATTGTCAGAAGAATTGAGAAGAAATAATACAATATATACAAAATAATTGTGGTAATTTAAAAAAATAGGTGTATTATTATAACATGGATAAAAAAATAACAATTATTTATTGTGAAATATGCGAAAAGGAGGGCGGCTTATGAACTCTGTAATTGAAAAATTGGCTGAAGTAGAGACGACGGCGGAGACGATCGTAGAGCATGCCAGACAGCAGAAGAGTGAAATTGAAAGACAGATACAGGAAGAAAGAGATCAATTTGATCGGAATCTGGAAGAAGAGACACAGAAAAAACTGAAGAAGATAAAAGAAAAGTCGCAGCAGGAAGTGGAGAAAGTTCTGGACCGGGAGCGGAAGAAGAACCAGACTGCAATTGATGCGCTGAAGCAGGAATATGAAGAAAATCACGAGATTTATGCAGAGGAAATCGTAAGACATATGATCGAGGTGTAGCGTATGGGAAATGTGATGGCTTACAGTGGGATTACGACAAAGGTACGTGCAATGTCGGCAAAGCTTCTGAAGGCGGAGGATTATGACATAATTGCCGGACTCGGGACAGTAACGGAAGCGATTGAATATCTGAAAGATAAGACGGCATATGCACCTTATGTGAACCGGATGGATATTTCTCTGTATCACAGGGGAAATGTGGAGAAGATCCTGTATCAGTCTCTGTTCGATGATTATTCGAGACTCTTCCGTTTTGCCGGAATGAAACAGAAAACATTCTTAAAATTATACTGGAAACGTTATGAGATTGATCTGATCAATTATTGTCTGAGAATTGTGTTCAATCATTATGACAAGCCGTTTGACCTGGAATATAAGAAAGAGTTTTTTGACAGATATTCACAGATTTCCATTGACCGGTTGATAACTTCGAAAAATATTGATGAGCTTGTGGATAACTTACGGGATACGGAGTATTATGATGCACTTGCCAGAATTAAAGATTCCGGAGCGGGAACGCTTTTTGATTATGATCTGGGACTTCAACGTGAACGTGCTGACGGGCTCCGCCGGGGGCACTGGATCTGTATTATTTTTCCACCATGTGGAAAAAGGGAAAAAGGGTTCTGAAAGGACATGAACAGAAGATATTTTTAAAAGATTACGGAACGAAGATCGACCTTCTGAATCTACAGTGGATCTACCGTGCGAAGAAGTATTATCATATGCTTCCGCCGGACATTTATTCGATGACGATCCCGATTCATTACCGGGTTCGTGTGGAAGAGTTCAAGAGCCTGGTAGAGACTCCGACACTGGAACAGTTCGAAACTGAAGTGGGAAAAACGTACTATGCGGGAAAGTATGATTATATGCAGACAGATAAGACACTGGAACAGATGTACCGTGACTGTCTGCGGAAATTGTACCTGACCGATAAAAGGAATGATCCGTATTCGATCGCGATCGTCAATACGTATCTGTTCCTGAAAGAAGAAGAAATCTATAAACTAACGACAGCCCTTGAGTGTATCCGTTACGGTTTGACGAAGGGAGAGACATTAGGATTATCTGGAGGTGTGAATCAATGATTGTTAAGATGAAGTTCTTAAGCATCAGCGGACCGAAGAATGACATCGACCGTGTCTGCGAGGTGTATCTGTCGAAATACGAAATGCAGCTTGAGAATGCGGCGGCGGAGCTTAAGACGACCGACAACCTGCAGCCTTTTGTGGAAGTCAATCCATACAAAGAGCCGCTTGCGAAGGCAGAACAGTTCAACGCACTGTTATCTGATGAAGACCAGAGAATCGATGCAGTGATGAATCAGGATGATATGCTGAGTCTGATCCGGGATGTCAATCATGACTATTTGGATCTTGTGGAAAAGAAAGAGTTAACGAAGAAACAGGTAGAGGAATACAAAGAAAAGCTTCTGATCATGGAGCCGTTCCGGACATTGGAACTGGATATACAGAAATCACTGAAGTACAAATACATGAAAGTACGTTTCGGCCGGGTGGATGTGAATTATTACAAACGTCTGGAGAAATATTTGTTTGATGATTTGAATGCGGTATTTATCGAAGGTATAAGGAATGAAAATTATGTGTACGGATGTTATTTCGTATCGAATGCAGATTCCAGTAAAGTAGATTCGGTATTCAATTCTTTGCATTTTGAAAGGATTGCAATTCCGTCCGAGTACATAGGAACACCGGAGCAGGCCTGTGAAGAGCTTGAAAAGGCAATCGAAGAAAAGCAAAAAGAGATTGCAGAGATAGAAAAACAGATCAGGGAGCTGATGGCGAAGAATGCCGCAAAGCTCCGTGGTGCGAAAAGGCGTCTGGAAGAACTGTCTACAAACTTTGATGTACGTAAGCTGGCGGCAAGGATCGAAGAGGGAGATAATAAAGAAGATTATTACATCCTGTGTGGCTGGATGGGTGAAGAAGATGTGAAAAAATTCCTGGCGGAATCGAAGAACGATGATAAGGTATTCGTTGTTGTAGAAGAAGATAAGGAGAAGTTTTTCGGAGAACCGCCGACGAAGCTTAAGAATCCAAGATTCTTCAAGCCATTCGAGATGTTCATACGGATGTACGGACTTCCGGCAAATGATGAGATAGATCCGACGATGTTTGTGGCACTGACGTATACATTTATCTTCGGTGCGATGTTCGGGGATGTCGGGCAGGGCTTATGTCTGTTCGTATTCGGCGGGCTTTTGTATCTGATCAAGAAGATCAACCTGGCAGGGATTATATCCATTGCGGGACTGTTCTCGACATTTTTTGGATTCATGTTCGGAAGTATCTTCGGATTTGAAGATGTGATACAGGCACGCTGGTTAAGACCTGTGGATGCGATGACGAACCTGCCGTTTATCGGACAGCTCAACACAGTATTTGTGGTTGCCATTGCATTTGGCATGGGACTGAATATCCTGGTGATGATCTTTAACGTGATCAACGCAGTTAAGAGTCATGATCTGGAAAATATGTTATTTTCCCACAACGGAATCGCAGGGCTGGTGTTCTATGGATTCCTGGTGCTGACGATCGTGCTTTATATGACGGGACATAAGGTTCCGGGTAATATCATGATGGTAATTTTCCTGGGGGTTCCAGTGCTCTTGTTCGTATTCAAGGAACCGTTGGGCAATCTGGTGACAAAGCAGCATAAGAAGATGGAAGAGGGAAAGGTGATGTTCTTCGTGCAGGCGTTTTTCGAACTGTTCGAGACGATGCTGAGTTATTTTTCTAATACCATTTCTTATGTGCGTATCGGTGCATTTGCCGTCAGCCATGCGGCGATGATGGAGGTTGTGCTGATGTTATCCGGCGCAAGTGCGGGACACACGAACTGGATCGTGTTCGTGCTTGGAAATGTGCTGGTGTGCGGACTGGAAGGGCTGGTCGTCGGTATCCAGGTACTGCGTCTGGAATACTATGAGATGTTCAGCCGTTTCTATAAAGGAACCGGACGGGAATTTAAGCCGTTCCACAGTCAGAGTGACAGAAAGTAATAAAATTCAAAGATATATTTACAGGAGGACAAAAATATGAGCCTGACAGTTAGAGTATTATTCGTTGTAACATTGTTGCTGAGTATTGTAATTCCATTTGGATATTTTCTGATCGGACAGAGGACGAAGAAGCGTTATAAGAGGGCTATCGGCACAAATATATTCTTTTTCTTCAGCACTGTTCTGATCGCAGGAATCATGCTTTTTGCGGGAGATCCGGTACAGGCAGCGGAAGCAGCCGGCAATACGGCGTCAAACGCAACAGGATTCGGATACCTGGCAGCAGCACTTTCAACCGGTCTTTCCTGCGTCGGCGGTGGTATCGCCGTTGCAAGTGCAGCAAGTGCGGCTCTGGGTGCAATTAGTGAAGATTCCAGTGCACTTGGTAAGTCACTGATCTTCGTAGGTCTTGCAGAAGGTGTGTGTCTGTACGGACTGATCATCTCTTTCATGATCTTGGGTAAATTGTAAGATGAAGATGTATCTGATCAGTGATAATATCGATACTCTGACAGGAATGCGTCTCGCAGGGGTAGACGGAATCGTGGTACATGAAAGAGAAGAACTCCGGTGTGCGATCGAGAATGCCATGAAGGATAAAGATGTAGGTGTGATTCTGTTGACGGAGAAATTCGGAAGAGAATTCCCGGACCTGATTGACGAGATCAAGCTGGAGCGGACAATGCCGCTTCTGATCGAGATTCCTGACAGACACGGGACCGGACGTAAGAAAGATTTTATCACGTCGTATGTAAATGAAGCGATAGGGTTGAAATTATAGACAGGAAGAAGGTGGCACATTTGACAAACGAAGAAAAGATCACGCATATCCGCACGGCAGCGATGGAAGAGGCAAGAGCGGAGGCGAATGCGATCATAAAGCAGCATGAGGATGCGCTGAGAAGTGTGTTCGAGCAGCACCGGATCGAAGCCAGACGGCAGTCGGAGACGAGAGTGCGTGCGGAGAGTGTGACTGCAAAACAGCAGCTGAATATGGCGATGTCAAAGGCGCAGCTTGAATTAAAACGTGAGATGGGTAAGATACAGACAGAACTTAAGACAGAACTGTTCGAAGAAGTACAGTTAAAGCTTCTGGCATTTATGAGAACAGAAGAGTATAAAGAGGTTCTGATCCGTTATATAGAGAAAGCAGCACAGTTTGCATCCGGGATGGCGATGACGATCTATATCAATCCGTCCGATGCAGATAAGAAGACATATCTGGAGGAGCGCACGGGAATGACGCTGACGATCAGCAAAGTGGATTTCATCGGCGGTGTGCGTGCGGTTGTGCCTGAGAAGAATGTTCTGGTGGATTATGCATTCAAAGGGGCACTGGAAAATGAATACCAGAAATTCCGGTTCCGGGGAGGTGTAAAGGGTGAGTAGCGGAAAGACAGAAAAGATATATGGCATCAACGGCCCGGTCATTTACCTGAAAGGGAAGACGGATTTTAAGATGTCGGAAATGGTCCATGTGGGAGAGGAAAAGCTGGTTGGCGAAGTTATTTCCCTGGATAAGGACCGGACGACGGTACAGGTGTATGAGGAGACTTCCGGACTGCATCCGGGAGAACTTGTGGAAGGTACGGGAGCGGCAGTGTCGGTTACGCTGGCACCCGGTATCCTGAATAATATCTTTGACGGTATTGAGAGACCGCTGGAGCGGATCGCTGACAAGGGCGGGGCATTTATCACCCGTGGTGTCAGTGTGGATGCACTGGACCGCCAGAAGCTCTGGGAGACGCATATCACAGTGGCGGAAGGCGATATGGTACAGGGTGGAACGATCATTGCGGAAGTGCCGGAGACGCGGGCTATCGTGCACAAATGTATGGTTCCTCCGGGAGTGGAAGGAACTGTTATATCTGTGGTTCCGGATGGTGAATATACGATTGATGAGACGCTGGTTACGATTGAACTGTTCAATGGAGAAAAACGAGAACTTTCGATGACACAGCACTGGCCGATCCGTGTACCGAGACCGGTGAGCCGGAGATTCCCGGCACCGTAATTGGCAACTCCCATCTGGGCAGCAATATGCCAATC
>OGWQ01001272.1_pt1 | contig 15067 bp, 13 predicted proteins | sample 1576091 | NCBI WGS metagenome assembly OGWQ01 (sample SAMEA3541584, study PRJEB24748) | human gut metagenome | biome: human gut; feature: human-associated habitat; material: faeces | place: China | collected 2012
TGCCCACCGACCGCGATCAAGGCCGCAGCGCGCAGATCGTGTCATCGATGCTCGAGATGGCGCAGTCGCTCCATCTGCCCGTCGTGGTCGAAGGCGTCGAGACAAATGAGCAGGCAAACATACTACGCCACATGGGCGCCCGCTACGCTCAGGGCTTCCTCTACTACCGCCCCATGCCGGCGAATGATTTTGAGGCATTGCTCGATGGTGGCAAAAACAACTGATACGCTCGCGCGCAAAACACCACCGCCGAAGGGGACATTTGTCTCCATTAGCTAACTTATATCCCCAATTCAAACCAAATTGGGGATATGATACAAACCGTTGTTCTGCCCAAGGAGGTTATTCATCATGAACGAGTCATATCGCTTGGGCGAGCAATCGATTATTGCCTATCTTCAGCGACTTGCGAATGGTGTCTCGACCGCCGAACTCGATGTTTCCGTGCTGCCTGCTGAGCTACGCGCCGTTGGTGAGCAACTGCAAAAGACGCATGCCATCCTGCAACAAGAGCGCCAGCTGCTTGAGTGCAACGCCTATATCGATCCGCTCACCAACTTGGACAACCGTGGCGGACTCGACCGTCACGTCGAGCAGCTCTGGCGCAAAGGCGACCCCTTCACCTGCGCCTATATTGACATCGACCATCTCAAGCATTGCAATGATAGGTTTGGCCACGCCGAAGGCAATCGCTATATTCTGAGCATCTGTCGCACGCTCTCCGAAACCATGGAGCACGATGAGATGCTGTTCCGTATCGGTGGAGACGAGTTTGTGCTTATCTCGCTCTCTGCAAACGAGACTGAACTCGAGCAGCGCTTGGAGCAGGTACGTGCCGGGCTGATCGAGGCGAGCTCAGGTGGCAAGGCGCCCATGATCGCTAGCTTTAGCTTTGGCTGCTCGCGCGTCAATCCACTTGCCGGCGACACGCGTCGCCAGATGACGATGGATGCCGATCGCAAGATGTATCGCTATAAGCTTATGCATCGTGTGCAGCAACCGAAAGACAATGACGCGCCGCCACACCCAATTGCCGAGCAGCTTCCGTGCAACGACCGCGTATTCCAAGCGATCTCTATGAGCTCCGAGACGCGCTATCCGTTTATCCTCAATCTCGATACGGGCGAATCACAATGGTCGGTTAATGCCGTACGCGATTTTGACCTGCCCTCCCAGCATCCCTACAACTCACTCGACTTGTGGCTTGCCCGCGTTCACCCCGAGGACCGCGACAACGTACGCGCCGAGCTCGACATGGTGATAAACGGTACGTGGCACTTCCACTACATGCAGTATCGCGTGATGGATGCCACCGAAGCATACGTGCTTTGCGACTGCACGGGCTACCGCTTGGACGGCACCGATACCGAGCCCAACATGTACGTGGGCATGATTATCAACCGCAGCTTGGCAGATACGACCGATTCCGTGACCGGCCTGGGCGACATCCACGCCCTGGTCAACGCCATTGGCGAAATGCGTCGCGTCGCGCGCAAGGCGGGCTTGGTCGCCATTAAAATCGACGATATCGCTCAGGTCAATGCCCGCTTTGGCTTTGATGCAGGCGACCGCGTTTTGGCGGAGAGCGCCGCCTGCCTCATGGATTGTTCGCGCGGTAAGGGTCGTCTGTTCCGCTCGACCGGACCGATGTTCGTGGCGCTTTTCGACGAATTCGATCCCGAAGAGACCGACGCGATCGCAAAGGAAATCGAGCGGTTCCTGGGCTCTCCCGTGCTCTTTGGCTCGTTTGAATATCAGCCGCCCCTTCGCGTGGCCACACTTCATCTGGATACCGTCGACCGACAGCCCGTTTCCATTTTGAACGAGCTCAAAGTGTTGCTCGGGAAAGCCGTGCAGGTGCCAGGTACCAAACTGGATTAGCACCACGCCCGCACCGCCTCCCCCATCGTGCGATAATCCTCTGCAGAAGTCACCAACAGCAGAGGGAGTTTGTGATGAAGGTTCTTTTGGTCAATGGCAGCCCCAAGGCAAACGGCAACACCGCTCGCGCGCTCGCCGAAGTCGCCGAGCAACTTAAAGCCGAGGGCATCGACAGCGAGGTATTCCAACTGGGCGCCAAGCCCATCCGCGACTGCATCGGCTGCGGTCAGTGCGGCAAGCTTGGCGGTCGCTGCACCTTTGACGACGACGTGGTGAACGAGCTCATCGCTGCCGCCGAGCAGGCAGATGGCTTTGTCTTTGGCTCCCCCGTCTACTATGCGCATCCCAGCGGACGCATTCTCTCGGCACTCGATCGCGCATTCTATGCCGGTAGCAAAGCTTTTGCACACAAGCCGGGCGCTGCCGTCGCCGTCGCCCGTCGCGGCGGTACGTCGACGACCTTCGACGTGCTCAATAAGTACTTCACCATCAACCAGATGCCTGTGGTAGCGTCCACGTACTGGAACAACGTGTTTGGCTGCGTGCCCGGCGACGCCGACGGAGATGCCGAGGGTCTGGCCACCATGCGCAACATCGGCAAGAACATGGCCTGGCTCCTGCATTGTATCGAGGCAGGACAGGCCGCCGGCATCGAAGCCCCCGAGGCCGACCGCGCCAGGACCAACTTCATTCGTTAGAACGGCGGAACATGAATATCCAGATTTTTGGCACCAAGAAGTCCTTCGATACCAAGAAGGCCCAGCGCTATTTTAAGGAGCGCCGCATCAAGGTGCAGTTTATCGACCTTAAGGAAAAGGAGATGAGCAAAGGCGAGCTCACGAGCGTGATGCAGACGGTCGGCGGCATCGACAAGCTGCTCAACCCCAAGGCCAAGGACGAGGAGACGCTCGCGCTCATCCAGCACCTCACCCCTAGCCAGCGCTTCGACAAGTTGCTCGAGAACCAGCAGGTTCTAGCCGAGCCCATCGTGCGCAACGGCAAAAAGGCCACCGTCGGTTATTGCCCCGATGTATGGGGAGCCTGGGAGTAGCCTGTGTTATTTGCCGGCGCGTGGGTATAAGAGCAGGCGTTTGGCATAAGATTCAACTGTAAGCCATGTCTAACAAAGGAGGGCACATGCCCAACAAACCCGTGAAGATCATCATGCTTACCGGATACCTCGGTGCCGGCAAGACCACACTGCTCAACCACATCCTCGCTAACGACGGCGGCATCCGCGCCGCCGTGATCGTCAACGATATCGGCGAGATCAACGTCGACGCCAGCCTCATCGCCGACGGCGGCCTTTCCGAGACCGACGACCTCATCCCGCTCACCAACGGCTGCATCTGCTGCACGCTTTCGGACGACCTTGCCAACCAGCTGCAGGGCATCGCCGATTCGGGCAAGTTCGACTACATCATCATCGAGGCCTCGGGTATCTGCGAGCCTATCCCCATCGCCTACACCATCTCGAGCTTCTGCGACGAGGCCAAGGTGGGCGGCCAGCCCAAGCTTGCACTCGACAACATCGTGGCTGTGGTCGATTGCGCCCGCATGTACGACGAGTTCAACGGCGGCCGCGACCTGTTGGCCGAGGATATCGACGAGGACGACATCGAGAGCCTGCTCATCCAGCAGATCGAGTTCTGCTCCACGCTGATCCTCAACAAGACCGACACCGTGAGCCCTGAGCAGATTGCCGAGCTCAAGGCCATCGTGCGCAGCCTGCAGAAGGACGCCGTGATTGTCGAGGCTCAAAACGGCGAGGTCCCCATGGAGGAGCTGCTCGATACCGACCGCTTCGACTTTATGCGCGCCTACAACTCCGCCGCCTGGATCGAGGCCATGGAGCATCCCGAGGAGCACGACGACCCCGAGGTGCTCGAATACGACATCGAGACCTTTGTGTACTCGCGCCGCAAGCCGTTTGACCTGCAGAAGTTCACCGATTTTGTTGAGCAGGAGTGGCCCGACGAGGTCATCCGCGTCAAGGGTCCGCTGTGGCAGGCCAGCAATCCGGACATGTGCTACATGTTTGAGCAGGCCGGCCACCAGATGCGCCTGATGGAGAACGGCCTGTTTGTTGATTCCGCACCCGAGGGCGAGAAGCAGAAGATCATCGACGAGAACCCCGAGATCATGCAGATTTGGGACGACGAGACGGGCGACCGCATGACGAGCCTGTGCATCATCGGCCGTCACATGGACAAGGATGCGCTCATCGCCTCCCTCGATGCCTGCCTGACCGACTGGCACCGCGCCTAGGTTTATCCAAGCGGGCATTTTTCCGCCTACGTAACCGCCAAACCACCACGAAGGTGCCCTTCGTGGTGGTTTTTCGTTCTGAGCCAAGGAGATTCATGTTCAACATTGTGCTGTATGCGCCCGAGATTCCGGCCAATACGGGCAATATCGGCCGCACCTGCGTGGTTACCGGCGCCCGCCTGCATCTGGTGGAGCCGCTGGGGTTTTCGCTCGACGACAAGACGGTGCGTCGCGCCGGCCTGGGCTACTGGCAAAATTTGGACGTGACGACCTATGCCGGCTGGGAGGATTTCCTTGCGCGCAACGGCCTCTCCCCTGCCGACGAACGCCTGCATCTGCTGACCAAAAAGGCGCGCCGCACCTATGCGCAAAGTACCTACCGCGACGGTGACTTTTTGGTCTTTGGCAGCGAGAGCTCGGGGATTCCCGAGCCACTGCTTGCCGCGGCGCCCGAGCGCTGCGAGCGCATCCCCATGTTGCGCGATTGCGACTCGCTCGAAAACGCCGACGCCTGGGAGGCCCACGAGGAGTCGCTCGGGCATACCGAGGACAGCCACGAAGCCATCCTTCGACAGGATATCTGCGGCAACTTCGTCGACCCGGACGACTACCGCATCAGCGCTCTCAACCTCTCCAACAGCGCCGCTATCGTCCTCTACGAGGCCCTGCGCCAAACAGGCTTTCCGGGAATGTGACAAAGGAACTGTCCCTTTGTCACATTCGGTTATAGGTAGCGGCCGGTGATGCTTGTGGAGCATGCCACGATGTCGCCCGGCGTGCCGACGCAGACGATTTGCCCGCCTGCGTCGCCACCACCTGGGCCCATGTCGATCACGTAATCGGCGTTGCGGATAAGGTCGAGGTCGTGTTCGATCACGACAACTGTGGCGCCCTTGGCGACGAGGCCGTCAAACACACTCAGCAACACCTGAACATCGAGCGGATGCAGGCCGATCGTGGGCTCGTCAAATACGAATACGGCATCGTCCTGCACGCGGCCCATCTCGCTCGCAAGCTTAAGACGCTGCGCCTCGCCGCCCGAAAGCGCCGGTGTGGGCTCACCGAGCGTGAGATAACCCAAGCCCAGGTCGTGCAAGGTCTGCAAGCGTGCCTGAACTTTCTTGAGCCCCACCGTGGCGTCGAGCGCTTCGTCCACACTCATGTCCATGAGCTGCGGCAACGTAAGCAGGCTCCCGTCCTTGCCCTCGCGATGGATATGCGAAGCCGCGTCTGCATAACGTGAGCCGCGACATGCCGGGCAGACGATCTCGACGTCGGGCAAAAACTGCACGTCGAGCGATATCGAACCCGTGCCATCGCACGTAGGGCAGCGCAAAGCGCCAGTGTTGTAGCTAAATGCGCCTGCCTTGTAGCCGGCTGCCTTGGCCTCGGGCGTGCGGGCGAAGGCGCGACGCAGTTCATCATGGATGTCGGCATAAGTCGCTACCGTCGAACGCACGTTGGCACCGATGGGCGTGGCGTCTATCAGGTTGGCACGTGCAATGCCCTCGGCATCGACCCAACGCACGTGTTTTGGCAGGCGCTCGCTGGCTGCCTGCGCCTTAAGTGCCGGGATGAGTGTCTCGAGCACCAACGTCGTCTTACCCGAACCCGAAACGCCCGTCACCGCGACAAGGCGACCGCGCGGTATATCGACTTCGAGCGGTTTGACGGTATGGATGGCATCGGTCGCCATGCGGATATGGCCCCGGTCAAACATTTCGTCGTCAGGCACCTGCGGACGCAAGCGCTCAGGCTCCGAGCGCAAAAATGGGGCGATGCGGCTGCCCTGCGATTCTTCGACCTCGCCTACCGCGCCCGCGGCGATCACATTGCCGCCGCCTGCTCCGGCAACGGGGCCCATCTCGACCAGATAGTCGGCTTCCGCCAGTACGCGCGTGTCGTGGTCGACAACGACCACGGTGTTGCCGTCATCCACCAAATCGCGCATCACGCCTACCAGGCCGTCGACATTGGCAGGATGCAAGCCAATCGAGGGCTCGTCCAGCACATAGAGCACGCCCGTCGATCGGTTACGCACCACGCGGGCGAGCTGCACGCGCTGACGCTCGCCCGTGGAGAGCGTGGCACCGGCGCGGTCGAGTGAAAGGTAATCGAGGCCCAGATCGACCAGTCGACGGGCCGTGCTCAAAAACGAATCGCAGATATCCGTCGCCATGGGCTGCATCTCGGCCGGCAAGGATGCGGGCACCCCGCGCACCCACTCAATCGCCTCACCCAGCGTCATAGCCGCGGCCTGCGCCAGATTGATACCGCGCACCTGGGGATGGCGTGCGGCCTCGGAGAGACGCGTGCCGCCACAGTCATGGCATGGCCCCTCGCGCAAAAAGCGCGCCACGCGCTTGAGGCCCTTGTCGTCCTTAACCTTGGCGAGCGCGTTCTCGACGGTATAGACGGCGTTGTAATAGGTAAAGTCAAGCGGCGTGGCGCCCTCGCCGTTTTTGGGAACGTAGAGGATGTGCTTCTTAACCGCCGGACCATGGAACACGATGTCGCGCTCTTGAGGCGTGAGCTGGTTAAACGGCACGTCGGTGCGCACGCCCATCTCGCCGGCCACCTGCTTCATCAGGTCCCACATGAGCGTGCCCCAGGGAAGCACCGCACCCTCGTTGATAGTCTTCGACTCGTCGGGCACCAGGCTCGCCTCGTCCACCTCGCGCATAACGCCCGTGCCGCCGCAGGTAGGGCACGCACCGCCGCTGTTGAAGGCAAGGTCCTCGGCACTTGGCGCATAGAACTCGCGACCGCATACGGGGCATGCGAGCGACAGGCCTGCAGCCACATTAAGGCTCGGCTCCACACGCGCCCCGCAGTGCGGGCACACGTGATGGGCGCAGCGGCTAAAGAGCAGACGCAGGCTGTTGTTGAGCTCGGTCATGGTACCAAAGGTCGAGCGCACGCCCGGTACGCTGGGGCGCTGATGCAACGCGAGCGCCGCCGGCACGTGCAGCACCTCGTCCACCTGGGCGTGCTCAGCCTGCGTCAGACGACGGCGGGTATAAGTGCTGAGCGCCTCCAAGTAGCGGCGCGAGCCCTCGGCATAAAGAACTCCCAGCGCCAGTGAACTCTTGCCCGAGCCCGACACGCCGGCAATACCCACGAGCCTTCCCAGCGGGATATCGATATCGATGTCCTTAAGGTTATGGACGCGCGCACCACGCACCTCGATAGCCTGCGGGCTCATCTTCTGTTCCGTCACATTTATCACCCTACTCGTGCCATAAAATGTGATCGCGAATGTACTCGCCCAGCATGGGCACGGTAAACCGCACAAGGCCGTATCCGGCGGCCTCGATGACGCGCTCGCGAATCAGGCTTGCGCGATATTTACTCGCCCAGCTCTGGGTACGGTCGCAGCGCTCAATGATATCCGCCGTGCGCGTCGGCTTGTCCTCGTCAACCGCCATAGCCTCGATAAAGAGGCGCTGAGGGCTGCGCAGACCGTAATACAGAGGTGCGTCAACCGCTTCGTAGAACTCGGAGACGGCATCCGCATGGCCATTCTCGACATCGCGCCTTTCGATGACCTGCGAGCCACGCCGGACAGCAGACCGCCACATGTAATAGCCCACCAGCTGAACCATATAGGGATGCCCCATGCTCTTGCGCGCCGCAAGGTCCGCCGTCTCCGCGTCAACGTAAAGACCAGCGTCTTTGACCGTCTGGATATACGAATCGCGCACTTTGGGCAAAGATATTGCCCCCAACGTACGCTGCTGGGCACGCCGCAAAAACGTCACGCTCGGCTCTTCGAGCAGATCGTCAACCATACTGGGCAAGCCGGCGAACGCCAGCGCAAGACCGCGCTGGTCGCTATCGGGCAAGCCCGTGGCATCCTGGTCTCCGAGCACCTGCTGATAGAGGACGGCAAGAGCCGCCAGTTCCTCGATAGACACCGATTGTGCCTCGTCAATCGCAAACAAGACGCCCTTGCCCGGACCGAGCTTCTTGAGACGCTCGTTGACCAGCCCTCGCAATGTCTCGCCTTTTGCCCGCGCCGCCTCGACCGACATCCGGCCAAACGACGGCCCAAACTCCATTGACGTCACAACGGGTTTATTCGAGCGAAGCGCGTCGGCCAAGCGGTCGCACAAACCAAGCGAAGCGGAATCGGAGACAACCGCCCATCCGCGCTCGCTGGCTAGACGTTGCAGCTCCCGCAGGAGAACCGTTTTGCCACAGCCGCGGTTTCCCGTAATGAGCATGAGCCTGCCCGGCGCTCCGGCGCCGTTGTCGAGCCCTTCCTCAAAATCTTCGATGACCGACTCGCGACCGATGAGTATCGGAGGCCGCTTACCAGCTGTGGGCTTAAAGGGATTTGGATTCATATCGGCCTCCTCGGATTGGCAAACCCTGGTAACAGTTATACCAACTTATACTGAGTTATACCAATAGCATGTGACAAAGGGCTGTCCCTTTGTCACATGTGGCCGAAAAACTCGGCGTCTGCTGCTCGCCAGGGACGGAAGGTGGCGGGATCGATCCTTACGTGCGCTGCGGCGGGCACGTCATACCATTTGACCGTGTAGCCGGCGCCATGAGAGCAAAAGACCGAGTCGGGTGTGTTGGGCAGATCGGCCTCGGGCTCATAGGCGGCCGTCTCGATTACGCGCTCGGCATCATGGCAAGCCGCATAACCGGCGAACTCCAGGTACAGATGACCGCGCCCGCTCGTGTAGGCAGCCACCTCCAGCGCGTAATCCTGCACCTCGGATGCCGGCACGCGACCCACAAGCTTCGCTCGGTCTCCCGCCATCGTCGGCGGCTCGTACTCGGCACCCATGCGTGTGGCATCTGACAACGCCCGGCCCACGCACTCCCCCGGCACCTCGAGCTCAAAGTGGTACCACGGCTCCAGCAACACGTCTGCGCCGACCTCGCGCGCCTGCATAAAACCCTGGCGAATCGCGCGATACGTGGCCTGGCGAAAATCGCCGCCCTCGGTGTGTTTGGCATGCGCGCGGCCGCCCGTGAGCGTAATGCGCACATCGGTGATGGGCGAGCCCGTCAGCACGCCCAGGTGGTCGCGCTCCATAGCGTTGGTGAGTGCCAAACGCTGCCAGTTAAGATCGAGCTCGTCGGTCGAGGTCACGGTGCCAAACTGCACACCCGAACCCGCCGGCAACGGCTCCAGGCGCAGATGCACCTCGGCATAGTGGCGCAGCGGCTCAAAGTGGCCCACGCCCTCGACCGGCCGCGAAATAGTCTCCTTATAGAGAATGCCGCCGGGCTCAAACGCAACCGAAAGGCCAAAGCGATCGGCCAACACCCGCTGCACGACCTCGAGTTGCACGGCGCCCACCAACTGCAAATGGATCTGCTCAAGATGCGTATTCCAGCTTACGCCGAGCATGGGATCTTCGTCCGCCAACTCACTCAGCGCTTTAAACACCGCATGAACGTCGTGTTCGCCCGGCAGCACCGTATAGGTGAGGACCGGAGCGATGACGGGCGCACCGCCCGCGGGCTCCGTGCCCAGGGCGTCCCCTGGGCGAACGTGCGCAAGACCCGTCACGGCGCAAATACCGCCAGCAGCAACTTCTTGGGCAAGCTCATACTTCTCGCCGTTATAGATGCGTACCTGATCGACCTTCTGTTCCCACGCCTCGGCACTGGAATGCCCGCTGATCATCTGTTTTGCGCGCAGCGTGCCGCCGGTCACTTTAACCCAAGCCAAGCGCTCGCCACGATCCCCGCGGCTGACACGATAGACGCGCGCGGCAAACTCCGGGAGCCACGCCTGCTCACGCATCAGCGCGCATATACCATCCAGTAGCTCGTCAACGCCTTGGTCCTTGAGCGCCGAGCCGGCAAAGCAGGGAAAGAGCTTGCGCTCGGCAACCATGCGCGACAGCGTTGCGACAGAAAGCTCACCCGCTTCAAGAAACTCCTCGAGCGCCGCTTCGTCCAACGCAGCAGCGTCCTCCTGAACGGCGCCGCCCGCCAGCAGCTCGTTGGCATCCAGGCAGCCCTCGGAAAGACGCTGCCCGAGTTGTGCCAGCAAAACATCGCGGCCGGGATTCTCCAAATCGATCTTGTTGATGAAGATGAACGTCGGGATGTCATAGCGTGCAAGCAGGCGCCACAGGGTTTCGGTGTGCCCCTGCACGCCATCGTTGGCGCCCACCACCAGAATCGCGTAGTCCAGGGCACGCAGTGTGCGCTCCGCCTCGGCAGAAAAATCGACATGGCCGGGAGCATCCACGAGCATGACGTGGGTATCGCCGTGGTCGAGCACGGCCTGCGACGAGAAAATCGTGATGCCGCGCTCGCGCTCGATCGTGTTAGTGTCCAGATGCGAATCGCCATCGTCCACGCGGCCACGCTTGCGAATGCGGCCCGCGTTGAACAGCATGGCCTCGGCCAACGTGGTCTTGCCGGCATCGACATGCGCCAAGATTCCAACGACCGCTTGCTTCGACATGGCTCTCCTCTTATTGCAAGCCCATCGCACGCGGCAACGGGCGTTCACGCTCCACACTGGATGATACAATTTACGGGCCGGTGGGCGAAGCGGGCCCTATCCCCCGACCGAGCTCATCGCCCCGCGTTGCCGCGCGGCGATTTTCGTAGGTTCGCGCCTTGCGAAAGCCGGCACCTCCCCTTTTTGTCTGCCCGGGTTCATCTGGGGCGGTAACAATGCGAGTCCCACAACGACGCGTTTTACCAAAAATGGCCCCACTCGGGGCCATTTTTTATTTGAGCTGGGTGATGATACGTGCCTTGGCTCCTACGCCTCGCGCAGCCAATCAAACGCGACACGCGCCGTGCCGTCGGACACATAGACGATACCGACACGCTCGAACCCCGCCTTGGCGATGGCGCCCTGCATGGGCAAGTTGTCCTCGTGCGTGTCAATACGCAGATGGTCGGCGCATTCCTTGGCAAAGGCAAACATCGCCGCCGCGATACCGTGCACGGTGCCGTCGGATGCCACGCGATGCAGCACGGCATACGGAGTGTCGCTGCGCCATTGACCGTCCTCAATCACGTCATAGCACTCGTCCGGACCCGGTAAAAAGGCAAACGTCGCCACCACGCGGCCGTCGACTTCGCACACATAGCTGCCACCGGCGGCGATATCGGCAGCCAGCTGCTCGGCAGAAGGCGTGCCCTCGGGCCACTGCGTGGCGTTGCCATGCGCACGCATAAAGGCGCGGGCCGCGTCATAGATAGCCATAACGGCGGGAATGTCGGTATCGAGGGTTTTTCTGATCATCACGCGGCGACCTCACGTTTATTGGTATCACTTTGATTGAGCAATGATACCAGCGTTTGAAGAGGGGCGCGAAGCAGATGGGAAGCAAAAAGCGAGCCGCCTGGTCAAAGGCCAAAAGCGAGTTTTTGGGCGCTGCTACCGGCGGCGATATGAGCGACCTGTTTGCGCGCGAAGACGAGCGCCGCGACGCCCTGGGCGCCGAGCGCGATGAAGCCTGGCGCTACAAGTCGTGCGAACGCAAAAACCGTTACGACACGCGCGCCGAGGCCGAGGCAGTTATAGCCGACTGCGAAAACCGCGGGCGGCGCGGCCTTGCCTGCTACAAATGCGAATACTGCGGCGGATGGCATCTGACGTCGCACCCCTGGAAATAGGCCCCGCATCGGCACGGCGCTGGCGAAGCGCCGGCCATCGCACGCAAGCTACAGGCGCGGCGGCACCAAAACATCGTAGCGAACGGCCTTGCCCGCGAGCTGATAGCTCGGCTTAACGCCGGCAAGCAGCGGCCCCTTCACCGGCCGCTTGATAACGACCTTGCGCGGCCGCGCCGCAAGCGCGGCTTCGACCAGTGCCCCCTCATCGGCGCACGGCTGTTCCAGATGGTGCAAGAGTTGGAACTTCTTTTTCACCGCCGCGCTCTTGGTGCGCTCAGGAAACATGGGGTCCAGATACACCACGTCGGGAGTCGCGAGCTCGCCCTGCCCGATCAACTCAGCTACATGGCGAAGGCCGGCGATGCTGTCCTCGCCCGCATCCAAGCTCATGCGCGACACGGTAGCCGCAAGCGCCGGATCGTCTGCCGCGCGATCCAAGGCATCCTTGAGAAGCGCCGCGATCACGCAATCCTGTTCATACAGATCGACGGTAAAGCCCGCGGCCGCTAGCAGCAGCGAATCCTCGCCAAAGCCTGCTGTAGCATCAATCGCCCATGGTTGCTCGATGCCTTTTGTGCGCGCAGCCTTTACCAACAGCTCTTGCTGCAGACGACCCTGCTTGAGCCGTGGAAGCATGCGGCCAAAATCGGCACGCAACTCCATCGTGCCGTCGGTGAGCGTAAGACCCTCGGACGTCCGCACGAGCTCGAGCCCAGCAGCCCGAGCAACAGAAAAGGGATCGACGACGCCCATGGACACTCCTTAGCAAGCAAAACGAATACGTAAGCGCCACCTCAGTTGGCACCCAACCGTCCGCTATTGTCCCACACGCGACATGGTCCACAGCATCCCAATGCAAAGCACCGCCATCAATACCGTGCACACGGCAGCGATCACAGAATCACCCATGCGCCTTCCCAACGACCGCGGCTCACGCACTTGCCCTGCTCCGTACATCATGGCTCCTCCTTGAGATCAGCTCCTTGTTACGGCCCCATCATCTCAGCGCCGCGCATGCGCTGCCATCGATTTGACTTACGTCCAGCTTTCCTTTTTGAAAGGTTGAACCGTGCAGGCAAGAGACGCTTTCAGGCGCATGCATCGCCGCGTTGAACTACAATGTGCTTCACCATATGTGCAGCACATAGGGTGCGCCAGGTTGGCGTACTCGTATCGAAAGGACCAGCCATGAGCTTCACTCGCAAGACTCTCAAAATCCTTGCCCTGATTTATTTTGTTCTGGGCATCGCCAGTCTCGTCATTGGAATCGCCGGCATCGCGACCGGCAAGTTCGAGTCCACCTACGGGCCGAACGCCATGCTCGCCACGGTCGTGCTTGTCGCCAAGGGCGTCGTCGATCTTGCGGCAGGCGTCGATCGTCGCGGCCTCGTCGTCGGCCTGAGCGGCCTTGATCGCCTTGTCGAACAGCGCGTCGATCTCGGCGGGCAGCGTGTCGGTGAGCGGATTGAAGGGCTTGGGTTCGGGGTTCTCCGTGCCGAATACCGACTGGTTGAGTTCCTTGCGGATCTCGCGCAGCTGGGTGTTGATCTTGGCGACGGCCTCCATGTTCACACCGGTATCGACGCCGAGCTTCTTGCAGAAGACGTGCACCAGCTCGATGGCCGGGGCGCCCGTGCCTTCGGCGAAGTACCAGCAGTTGGTGTCCACGACGTCGACCCCGGCGATGATGGCCGAAAGCACCGAAGCCAGTCCGTAGCCCGGCGTGCAGTGGGTATGGAAATCGACGGGAATAGAAAGGTTCTTCTTCAGCAGGCGCACCAGCGTGGCGACGCGGCGCGGCGGAATCAGACCCGACATGTCCTTGATCGTAATCATGTCGGCGCCCAGCGCGGCCATCTGCTTGGCCTTGTCGAGGAAATAGGCGTCGGTGAAGACCTGCTCGTGGCTCTTCCTGCCCATGAGCTTGGCGAAGAAACCGGGTTCGGGGTATTTCGGATCGACCGTATAGCAAACCGCGCAGTCGGCGATGCCGCCGTACTGCTTGACGTACTTGACCGTCGATTTGACGTTGTCCACGTCGTTCAGGGCGTCGAAAATACGCATGATGCCCAGCCCGCTCTCGATCGAGTTGCGGCAGAAGCCGTCGATCACGTCGTCGGGATAGGGAGCGTAGCCGAACAGGTTGCGGCCGCGCGACAGGGCCGTGAGTTTCGACACGTTGCCGACGGCCTTGTGAATGGTCTCCAGACGCGTCCACGGATTCTCATTGAGATAGCGCATCACCGAGTCGGGCACGGCACCGCCCCAGACCTCCATCGCATAGAAATTTGCATCTTTGTAGTACGGCAGGCAGCGGTCTACTTGCGCCTGCGACATGCGCGTCGCGAACGAGGACTGCTGTCCGTCGCGCAACGTAAGGTCTCTGATTTTGAGATTTCTCGCCATTGTGATATTTGAATTAAGGGTTCTTGTTTCCCGTCTTTACTGTTATTCCAATAACAAAGATAATAAACAATTTCAAATTCCAACTATTTTGCACGGAATTTTCACAAAAAACGACCGAAAAGATTACTTTTCGTAAACACCCCGCCCCGCAGGGGCTTCCGGGCCATGCGCCCTGACAGCGCCGCCGGGCACAAAGAGCTGTTTATCAGGCGTGCCGTCGAGGTAGCGCTTCTTGAAGATATTGACGCAGAAGACGAACATCTCAAGCAGCAGCGGACCGAAGATAACCCCCATGAACCCGAAGAGCGAGAGGCCGATGAATACGCCGAAGATCGTCACGAGCGGGTGCGTGTCGGCCAGCTTCTTCTGCATCACGAAACGCACGACGTTGTCCACGTGCGTCACCACCAGTCCGCCGTACAGCGTCAGCCCCACGGCCGGCCCCCACTCGCCCGCAAGGGCCATGTATCCGGCCAGCGGCAGCCAGACCAGCGCCGTGCCGAAGATCGGGATGATCGTCGCGAAGCAGGTCAGCACACCCCAGAACAGCGGACTGGGAGCGCCGAAGATCAGGTAGCCGATGTAGGCCACGATACCCTGCACCACGGCCAGCAGGGGGATTCCGATGGCGTTCGAGCGGACGATCATATGCACTTCGCGCATGACGCTGCCGCTCACCGAGCTGTCGAAGGGAAGTATCTCGCGGCAGTACTCCTCCATGCGGCGGCCGCCGATCAGCATGAAGTAAAGCACGAACAGCAGCACGACGATATTGACCCCGAAATCGAAAATGCTCGACACGACCCACTGCCCCAGCTTGGGAATCATGCCGATCATCGACGATGAATTAGTTGCCTATCGTATCTATTTCAACGAAAAACAGACGGTAGATCCATAT
>OGWQ01001276.1_pt1 | contig 15013 bp, 18 predicted proteins | sample 1576091 | NCBI WGS metagenome assembly OGWQ01 (sample SAMEA3541584, study PRJEB24748) | human gut metagenome | biome: human gut; feature: human-associated habitat; material: faeces | place: China | collected 2012
TGTTCAACACTCCGCTAAACTGGTCATTAAGTTCAATACCTGTCTGAATAGATGACACCTGTTTTCACCATCCTTTCTTAGTGTTTTTTCTTTGCCCTTGCTTCTGCCTTTTTCTTTTCTTTCTTGTCATGCTCTGCTTTCAACTTGATTGAAGCGATCACAAAGGCTTTTTCCTGTTCGTCCATAGCCAAGAACACTGATGGAAGAATGTGAAGTTTTAGAAGGGCATAGTAAGCATAATTTGCTTCACCATCCCCTTCTTCAATTAGTTTTTTGCTTCATCAACCTTTTCATCAAGTGACTTGGTGAATCCCTGAAACTTCTGCATCCATAACTGGAAGTCCTGCATTTCCCCGGCATCATCCACCATTGCATAAACCAAATCTTCCGGGGTCATTACACCGTAACTGTCCTGTAACTCTTTATCGTAAAGGTCAGGAAATACCGTTGACTTCACGATCATTGCCATAAGGTACTTTGAAGTAATCAGTTTCGGTCTGAACAAGTTTGGCTTGCCAGTCACCTGAACTTCAATGGTGTTTGCATCACGAAGTTCTTCATTTTCCTTGGAACTGATATGTCTGAACTCCCATCTGACAGGTGTTCCGTCCGAACCAAGCAGTGAAGCAGTAGGCGCAAATTTTTCATTTTCCTTTACCTTTTTATTCGCTTTCATAAATGCACTAAATTTTGACATTTTGTTGTTCTCCCTTCTGTTTATCAATAAATCTAAAAAGTCCCCTTATATGACCCTATATAAAAGCCACATAAAGGGTTCTGTTACTTAGTTTGTAAGAAAACCTGTAAGATTGTTAAATGATTCCGGCATTGAGAAGTCCTCAAATGTTCCTTCTACTTCTTCATCAAGATATTCACCGTCAGCATCAAACTTTGCTAAAATACCACCATCTGTATTGCAATCATAGAAAATGATGGTCTGTCTACCCGCTTCACTGGTAGGGTCATCATTTGTGATCTGCATTTCAAAATACACATCCTCACCAGTGTTCTTATAGTCAAGTAATGCCTGACGAAGAACAGACTGGTTATAGTGTGCAGTGCCGGAAAAAGTACCTTCCATACCGCATGACTTGTGACCCGCCATAATAGCACCAAGGCGGGGTACAGTTGTCTTGGTTTTCTCAACCTTTGCTTCCATATCAATCATCTGCATGAAGTTGTATCTTCTGCTTCCGATTGTGATAAAACATTCAGCAAGTTTTGCTGCAATAGTGTCCCTTGCTTTCATTGTTACATTTGACATTTATTTCACCCCTTCCTTACGCAACCGTAACTGTTTCATAAAGTTTACCCATAGCGTTCACAACAGTGATTGCGGATGTGATCACAACCACTTTCTTAGAATCACCCTGTGCAACTGTAACATCAGAATCAGTGAACCCTTCAATAGCACCAAGTTCCTGTAACTGCTGTCTGATCTTAACAAGGTCAGACCAAAGAGAAGTTCTACCTGATGCGTTGTTCGGAACAACACCAAGGTACTTAGTGTTGAAAAGGACTGCATCATCATTACCTAACTGGTCAATGACACGGATTGTCTGATTATCCTTGAATACATCCCCGCAAGTGTCCGAAGTGGTCACCATTGAGTTAATATCTTCAAGAACACGAACAACACCGTTCACCTTATGGAAAGTGAACTCACCCGCCTTGATTGCTGCTTTCAACTCATTCTGTGTGTAGTTGGTGTCAACGGTGAAATTACCGTCATATTTCTTGTTCTGACAAGACTTGTTGACTGCACAACCGCTTTCTACACCAGTTACCCAGTACACAAGCGCCGCTTCTGACCATCCGGCATCTGTTACCTTGTTCTTCACACTGATAATGCCCATATAATCAGCAGCAAGGTTGTAAACAACCAACTGGAACTTGATACCAAGTTCATCACGCAAACGCTTATTGAATGCAACATATAACTTCTTGGTAACGTCATCAGTAACCACAACGCCCATTGTGTTATATGTGTATGATTCAATTTTATCCAAGTACGCCTGATGTGCAGTACCCTCAACTGTACCATTTGTACCGCCAATTAAAGGTGTACCCGCTGTTACTTCAAGTGCAGTGTCATTAAATGTTACATAATCGTTTGCCACAAGGTCAGCAGCCTTTGCAACTGTCTGTGTGTCAACCTTGAGCGTACCAAAGTAGGTTGTAACATCATACTTGCTTGCATCATCTGCATTTTTCTGAATCACGATCTTCAAATCGTTGCCACGAACACCACAATACTTTGCGGTTGCGTATGTGTTCGCTGCCTTTTCACCACCACCGTTCAAACGGTATGCGTATAAGGTCTTTGCACCCATAAACAGATCATTAAGACCAATCATCTTAGGACTGTCAAAGGCATAACCAAAAAGTTTCAGGCTGTTCTTCTGAAAATCTTCATTGGTCACTTCAAAAACTTCCCCTTCAATACCCCAGTCAAGTTCAAGGGGCATTGTTGCAATACCTCTGTCAGACAATGCAGCGGATGCGGATGCAGCCGATACAAAGTTGATATAAGCACCAGGCAGTTCTTTGTTCTGTGCGGTAAATGTACCACCACCTAAAGCCATACTATTTCACCTGTCCTTTCATGTATTTATCAATCAAATTGTCAACAGTTTCTAAGGTGTAACTTTTATCTGTATCAAGAAGGGCATCCACCAAGTCCCTTCTGTTTGCATAGCGGTCAGATGCAAGAATCTGTTCCTTGCTGAACATTGGTTCAGTCTGTTCAGACTTTGCAACTGTTCCCGTTGTTGCTGTCTTTCTTGCAGCCATCTTCAACCACCTTCCTTTACGCCTGTGCTTGCCGTCATGGTTTCCATAGGGGTGTTGTCCTCTGTCTTGACCGTAAAGAAGTCATAATTGACAAAGAAATTCAAAACACCGTCAACCACCTGATGATTCATTCCTGAACCCCGGATTGGTTTTGTATCACCGTCTGTTGTGACATACTCCAAACAGTCATACATTCTTTCAGCCACACCGTTACATTCCCGCTGCTTTTCATCAGACTGTGGGAAGTATTGGATGCAGAACTGATTGGTTCTTTCATACCGTTTACCCATAAACAGGTTGTTGGTAGGATTCAGGCAAGCAATAAAAAAGCAAGGTTCTTTCAAACCTTGCTTGATTTCTTCCATGTGAATTTCATAGTCATCCCCAAATTCTCCATTCAGGGAAACGCTGATTGCTTCAATTATTGAATTTATCATTTTCCAAGTCCCCCTAAATATTTCTTGATTTTGTTTTCAAGTACCTTTGGGGTAATCCTCTGTAATTCCTGTTCAGATATGGTCATCATAAACTGACCCTTGACCCAACCTGAATGATTGGCTGTCCTGTGTCCGTATTCAACATAAGATGCGTATTCAACCGGGTTCACAATCTCAATGACATAGGTATCACCAAAATGATTCACCGTAAGGCTGTCAGCATATCCCTTTGCTGAACCGTTTTTCTGACCAGTCCAACCACGCCTTAATGTACCGCCTTTTTTACCTGAACTTGCCGGGTACTGTCCGACTGGTGTACGCTTAATAACCAACCGAAGCAACCGGGCAGCAAGTTCCTTTGCACACGATTCCACAAAGTCATCAGGATTCTGTAATTTTTCCAACTGCTGCTGAAAGTCTTTCAGACCTTTGCAGTCAAATTTTCCCATTTTCCCCATTTACGCATATTCCTTGAACAGTTCAAGCATAATTTCCTGATGCGTTGGATATATGGCTGATTCACCGCTGCGGGTGTAATCTGTGGTCACATTGTCCTGTGTCACTGTCAGTTTTGACCCAGCTTTTATGGAAATGTCAGGTGAAACAAATATCTTTGCCCCCTGAACAATCGTTGCTGCTGATTCAGACTGTACCGCCGTCTGTATCTTCTCAAAAGATAGTCTGCAAGGTTCATCTTGCAAAACCACCACATCAACTGACTTTGTTAATTTTGTCTTTTCATCTTTTACCGTTTGATGCTCTGTCACCGTCAAAGTACCAAAATAGGTTGCTTCAATGGCTTTCCTTGCAGCCTTTTGTGCTGCTTTCATCTGCTTCACCATCTGATACGCCTGAATGAATTAAATTCACCCTTTCCGTAAGATAAAAGGTAATTGATGAAAGAAGTCAGTCTTTGTTCAGGGGTCATTGAACCGTCACCAGTCGCAAAGACCGTGTTGGTGTCCCCTGTCTGAATCTGCTTGACAGCATAGTCCAAATCTAACCCGATAAGGTCATCAGGCGCAAAGGTTTTCTTGGAAAGAAGAAATTCACCCACCGCCATATCAACAGCAATGTGTTCCAGTCCTTCCGGCACATCAGACCAGTTGATTTCATTCTTGATTGTGCTGCGTACTTTCTCAACGCAAAAGGTCAAGGCAAATTCATCATCTACCTTGACCTCATAACCGAATGATTTCAACCGTTCTTTTACTGTATCAGTATCAAACATTGCAACCACCCTTTCAGATCAGAAATTATCCACGGGAAATGATACGGGCAATAGGTACTGCCTTATGCTCAATAGCCTTGGTATCAGATGCAACCAGTGACCAGTTCTTACCAGTCTTTAATTCCGCATTGGTAGGGGAATTTGTTGCCTGTGATGCCTTGGTATAAGAAACACCCGCAACAGAAACAGCGTGACGTTTACGGGAAATCAGTGTATCTTCACCGCCCCTTGTCTTAGCATCACGAACCATTTCATAAGGCACTTTTGCACCTACGTCCTCAAAACCAATAGCGCCTTCACCAAGGATATAGGTTGTGTACTCTGTGTACGCATCCTGTGCCTTGATTCCCTTGCCTGTGTCCTCTGCAACGGATTCAACAACCTTAGTAGGTAAAGAATCATCAATGATGACCAGTCTGCCGTTCCAAGTACCCATTTCAAGATCACGCTCAATGCCCTGTGCATCTGTGTACTTTAAGTATGCAAGCAGTTTCAGGTTTTCAAGGTTGGTAGCAACTGCACTGTGACAGTAAACCAACTTGAACTTCTGCTTGTTATCACCGCAAGCCTTCTGAATTGCACTGTTCAGGGTTGTTGCATCCATCTTCATAGTATCATCAGTATGTTCAGCACCCGCCTGTGCAATATCATAGGTGTGTGCTTCAACAAACGCTGCATTGGCTTTCTTAATGTCACCCGTGCCAGTGTCCTTCATTCCAAAGACACCTTCTAAGATTGCAAGGATAACATCCTGATCTACACCGTTCCAGTAGTCATTGATCTGATTTCTTACATTTGCCATGAAGTCAGTACCACCAGTTACATCATAACTGAAATCTGCTTCTGTCCAACCGTTCATTCTGCCATAGGTGAAAACACCCTGTTCATAGGTGTCAGTCTTGCCCGGTGTAACATTGTCAACACCATCATAGTTCTGCGGTGTTCCGGAAAGCAGACCAAAGAACGGTAACACTGCGTAAACAGTGCCAGTCTGTGAGTTATTCACAAAAGTGTCACGTAATCTTGCATCACCAACGATTGCACGGGATTCACGCAACTTGTTCAGTTTCACATTCGGAATAGCACTCATGTACTTACCGAACGCCTTTTCATTAAAACTTTTAGCATCAAATTTTGCCATGTTTCAATTACCTTCCTTTCATCAAATTAAATCTGTGCATCCGGGTTTGCTTCCATGTAAGCGGTAAGTTCGTCATAACTCATTTTTGAGAAATCGACCTTTTCACCCTCACCCGGTTTCTGTTCCCCTGATGCTCCCGGCTGAAACCCTTTGAAATTATACTGTTGCTTCTGTGCTTCAAACAGGAACTTAGTGTCATCACCACTTCTTAACTCCTCGATCTGTTCATCCAGTCCCTTGACATTTCCGTCCTTGTCAAGTTTGGCTTCTCCAAGTTCAAGTAAGGCTTTGACCGCTTTGATGTTCTTTGCCTTTGCACCTGTCAGTGCCTTTTCAACAGCAAAATCAATTTTCAACTGGTTCAGTTCAGATTCATGGGTTACCTTGGCAGTGGCGTTTTCAGTCTGTAAGTCCTCAATCTGCTTTTTCAGATCAGCATTATCCCCGGCAGATGCTTTCAGGGTTTCTAACTGCTTGTCACGGTCACCGACCTGTGTTTTCAGTCCTTCAACCTCTGTCTGCAAGTTCTTAATCTCTGTTGCAGCAGTACCCTTTGCGTTCTCAATGTCATCACCATTGATTTTCATTACTGAATCAGCCTGTTCCTTGGTAAGTCCTAAATCCTCTAACTGTTTTCTTGTCATTTCTATACCATCCTTTCAAATACGTTTTTATACGGGGTTACTCCCACATGATTGATTGGTTTTGTTCGGTTTACGCTTGACAACCCGCAAGAAAAAAGACACCCGTTGCCGGATGCCTTTTCTATGTGCTACTTGACCCAGTAGCCGGGAGATAATCAGGATCACCATGCCTTTCTCATTGTGTACGTTTTCATGTACCTTTTATCCCCCTTTCTGACCTCATATAACCGCCATATAGCAATTATTACAGGTCTATTGATAACTTGTTAAGGTATGAAAAAAGCACGGCTATTTGACCGTGCTTTATAACAAACCATCTTCTTTCAGTTCTTCTTCAAAATCCTGTTTCAAAGAATTTATCAAAAATTTATTCAGATGCTTTTCATCATATTTCTGTTTATGGAAAAAAGCAATCAAGCCTTCTTTTTCATTCTTATACATTTCCATGTGAAACTGCTTTTGTTCCTCTTGGGTCATATTTCTTTTTACAGGAATCATACAAACATCACCTTCCTAATGCTTTATCAATGATTTTACCAAAGATTTTTGCCGCTTCTCTTGGTTTATCACTGGTTACATATTCAGCAAAACATTCAGCAAAAAATTCTTTTTCGTTTTCTGCTGCATATTTACTAATGTGTTCTGCTATGAACTCTTTTTCTCTTTCATTCAGAATATCACGCCGTTGGGATAATGTCAAACCTTGGCTTTTTAATTCAATCGCAATTTCTTGTTTATCAAACCCCAAGAATTTCAATGTCATATCCTTTGCAGTTTGACTTGCACTGTGTAAAACTCCATATGAATTATAATCAGCACCCAATAACTTCTTCTTTGTCATATAGCCATCTAAAGCATGACCAAGTTCATGTATAATGATGCTGTTGTGATCTGTACCTACTGGATGAAATCCGGCTGTAACATCACTTGCATAATTTTGTACTAATTTATCATAATTAGCAAACATTTTGTGTGCTTGAATTTCCCCTGTAAGTGTTCTACAACTTGCATAGGCATTACCTTTTGCACCATCATATTTGAAAGATGCAAGTTGTCCTTTTAATTCAGGATATTTATTCAGTACAGTTTTATATGAACCAAATATCATATCAGCGGTATCATACTGCAATCCTGACATTTCTACTTTATCTATCGGTATACCTGTCTTTACTGCAAGGTTCTTTTCTACCTGTCTAACGGCTTTTGCTTCTTTTCCTGATAACGCCGCTTTCAAGTCTTTAACAATCTGTTTCAGACTTTCAGTTTCATCAAATTTTTTATTAAATATTGCTTCATACTCCGCTGCTTGCGGGGTATCCATAACATCCATATATACATCAAGTGCGTTGTCTGTTTCTTTTTCAAGTTCAGCCAACCTTTGAACCTGTGTATCGTATTCTTTTCTTGATGCAGTATATTCCGCAATGGCGCTATCATCAGTATTGATTGCTTTCAGGTCTGACTTGTCACCGTTGACAAATGCCTTGTCCCATTCCTTATAGGTCATGTTGCCCGGTACAAAGTAGGTCTTGCCTGTTTCTTCATCCCGTGCAGCACGTTCACCGACAGCATCAAATTCATCATCAAAATACGGTACTGTGGTTGAACGGCAATGAACGTGAAACGGCGGTGCAGTCACACCAACCTTCCATTCAGACATAGGGAAATGCTTGCCGTCCATACCCCGGCATATATCCGAAGTGTGGGAATCCAGTGTTGCCACAATCTCAAATTGTTCAACATCCAGTTCTGTGAAGCAGTCCTTTTGTGCTGCGGAACTGAAAAAGGCTTCTTCTGTCATTACCAACCGCCCGGCGTTGGTCTTGGAAGTGTTCATCTTCCGGGCAATTTCATCAATGGCTTTCTGTGGGTCTTTTCCCAAGATGATGTTCTGTGTCAGGGTATTGTTAAGTTCATTGACCAACTTCTGACGGTTGCCCCATATCCTTTCACTGAAATTCTTACCATCAACCGCCCAAGGCTTATTGATGACCTTGCTGATCTGCTTGTCATCCAGTGCGGAAAAGTCCCAACCAACACCTACACCCTTTTGAATTTCATAGGCTGTGTGATAATAGCCGGACTTGTAAACATTCCGCATTGTGCTGTCAATGCTGTCAAGTTGGTTTCCAAACATGACTTCAATGCTCTGTTGGGTCTGTAACTTCAAGGCTTCCAGTCTACTGATATGGAATCTTGCAGATGCATTTTCTAACTGCTTGACCCAAGTGCCGTTGATCGCATTTTCCTGACCGTACTGAATGTATTGATTCACATCCCATTTCAGTTCAGCAAGTTCTTTTGCGTTCAACATCCGCTTTGCTTCTGCAAGGGTTACCCCGTTGTTGGATGCAAAACGCTGATACCATGCAGCAATCTGACCTTCAAGTTGCTTCTGTGCCTGTCGGTACTGTTTTTCAATATCTGCATAACACTGAACACCTATGTTATGTTGTGACTGTTCAAGCAGTTCAAAACGCTTCTGCCAGTATTCACCGTTATTCATCTACTTCACCACCCTGACTTCCCTGTGACGGGTCACCTTTATTGTCAGGGTCATCATTCTGTGTACCAAACGGGTCATACTGTGCAAGCATTTCTTTCTGTGCTTCTTCCTTCTGCTTTTTCAGGCGTTCCATTTCAAGTTGCGGGTCATCCACCCAAGGGTGCATACTGATGATAGTTTCATCAGAAATGATTCCCTGTGACTTCTGACAGTTATCAATAATATCTGATTCATTCATCAGCATATCACGATTGAATATGATGTCTACTTCTTCACCTTCAAAGTTCCCCTGTCCTGTATTGGCAAGATGACAGTTAATGAACCAAAGCACATCATCCATTGTTGCCTGTGCTTCTGATTCCGTATCATTGGCATCTGTATCAATGTCAGAATACATTGACTGAATGTTCATCTGATTAGGATTGCCGGAAAGTCTGTCATCCTTGGCATCATAACCCATTGCGTTCTCAATCAAGGCTTTCTTGAAGATTTCCACAATGGTCTTGTAATTGTCTGCATTGACTGTGATTTCAAGGGTTTCAACCCCGCCCTTGGTGTCACCGTCATATCTGACTTTTACTGCACCATAGGTTGCAAGGTTCTTTCTGAACTCACCCAAATTAGTACCGTCATAGTTCTTCAATACCAAAATGGTGTTCCGGGCATCTTCTTGCATATTATTTTCAAAGTCAGACAGCATCACATTGATACCATCCTGTAATGACTTGACCTTCTTAATCAGCGGTGTTTCCTGTTCATTGGCTTTCAATGGAATCAGGGGAACACGCTGCCAGTTGAACCCCGTCACCTTCCCGGTTGCATCCGTCATTGTAACGTGCGGAAAGTCTGCGGTTTCATTGTTCACAATGTCAGGAATCAGTTTCCCACCATCAAGAATAAACAGGTGAACCCCATTCAGATCATACAATTCAACCTTTTCAATGAACTTCCTTTGATTGCCGTCATAGGCAACCGTCACATAATGCCTGATGAAGAAATCAAGTTCAGTGTGTTCAGAATCTTTCCAAAATGGCAAAATCTCATAAGCGGGGAAAAACCTGAAAGCAAATTCACCCCGTTCATTGTAGTATGGGTATAACCAAGCAATACCGCCATTATATGCAGCCTTGCCCGCACTTTTCAATGTTCGCATGAACTTCTTGTCAAATATCTTTTTCAGCAGTTCAATGTATGCAGTGTTTTGAAATCCGCTTAGTGTGAACGGCTTACCGAACAGATAATTGGCTTTCTGATTAACCATCTTTGCATACTGGTTATCAACAATTCTGTTGTTTGGTAGGTTCTCAACAACTTCAAGTTCCCCACCTTCACCAATCATTGTACGCTTGCGGTGAATTACATCATGGTCACCGTCATAATACAAAAATCCTTTTATCTGCATCATTCTACGGGGTGAACACTTCCATGCTGCAATTTCCTTTTCAAGAAATTCCAAGTCGGTCATGTGTGCCTTTGCCCCTTGCAATATAAAGTTGCTAAGTTTTAATGTGATTGCATCCACAAAGGAACTGAACACGGTTCAATTCACCCCTTTCATTGCATAATAAAATCAAAACCCCTGAAAACACTATGTTTCCAAGGGTATGTGTTACTAATTTGTTTCTAATATCTCAAAAAGTAGTTATACAGGTGTCATAGGCGGTCACCGATTGCAACCGCCCCGGAGTAAGCATTTGACAGCCTTTTCCTACCGTCCAAAAAAGAAACGGCTGCTGACACCGTGTATTCTACCCGGTAATTGCTTAGTCAAAACTAAAAGCATCACCCTTCACAATAGATTCAACCGCATAACGCATTGCATCCATTAGGTGATTGAAGTCATCAATAGGACGGTTCAGTTTCTTGCCCGTCTTGGTATCCTTATCCCACTGATAGTTGCTGATCTCTGTGATGAAATTTACGCAACGGGGATGAATGATAATATGATAGTCCTGTATGAAGTCAATGCCGTTGTTGATGCTGTCCTTGCCCTTCCTTGCTTTCCTGATTCCTTTCAGACCCAGTTCACGCAAGCGGTCAATGCTCTTTGGTTCGGCTGAATCGGCTGTGATTTTCTCTTTCACATATCCCATCCGCTGAACCTGTTCGGCAATGGCTTCATTACTCATGCCCGGCTGATACATTTCATCAAAGACCCAAATAGTCTTGCTTGACTGGTCAATGAAACCACAAAACAATGCAGAAGGGTCATTTGTATAACCGAAGTCAAGACCAAATACAGACTTGACACCGCTTATCTTCTTGACTTCATCAACACTGAACGCCTTTTCTTCCCAGTTCTCATAGACAAGACCGTCCACAATACCCCAATCACCAAGACCCGCTACTTTGTAACGCCTTGGGTTCTGCTTCTTCATGGTTTCAAAGACTTTCAAATCAGCCTTATCCAACCATTCATTGCACTTGTAATTAGTGGTCATTGCAAGGACTTCATCATCAGGGGTATCAAAAAATCGTTTCTTTATCCAGTGGTGTTCATTCCACGGGTTCAGTGTAAGGGTTATTTGTTTGAACAGTCCTGAACCTTCCGGGACAGCACCACGGATTGATTCATCAAGCATATTGAAATCATCTTCTGAACTGATTTCATACGCTTCTTCAATCCACATCCAACACAAACAACCAATGTCAACGGTTATTGATGTAACTTTCAGGGGGTCATCCAGTCCCCTGAAATAAATCTTTTGACCTGTCGGTTTATAGGTCATTTCAAGTGGTGATTCTTTGATTTCCCAAAAGGCATCAACGCCAAGGCGGTGAATCGCCCACTTCAATTCTGTGAAACAGGAATCTTTCAGTGTCCTGAATGTTTTCCTGACCACAAGGGTATTTGCCTGTGGGTATTTCATCATATTGGTAATGTACCAAAGGGCAGTTGTCTTTGATTTCTTGGATGCACGGCTGCCCTTGCATACCCTATATCTACTTTTCCAACGCCAAAAAGTACCGTAACCCTTACCAACCAGTTTAGGCAACTGCACTTTCTTCTTGCCGGACTTAGTAACCTTGTAATCTTCCGGGTACAGGATAAACTTCTGATACCCAAAAACATACTGTGAAGAAATGCGGTTCTTTACCATAGGCAATCACCGCCTAATCTTCAAGGGCATCTTCACCTGTGATAACAATAGGCTGCGTGATGTTCACATCCAGTTTGTCATTCCACATACCCAAGTGTTTACCAAGTAATTCAAGTGCTTTCAGTTTTGGGGAAATTTTCACTTCCCTTTCAACACTTGACCCGGTTTCTGATTCAGACTGTTTATATTTCACGGATTCGATACAGGCAAGGTCATCATCAGTTGCATTGTCTTTGATTCTTCCATGACTATCAACAAGGTCTGTCATCTTCACAAAAGCAATGCGGGCAAGTTCTAAAACGACCCTGTCCTGATTGATTCCTGTTCTTTTGCTGCGTTCTGCCATTGCAACACTAATTGCCTGTTGAACCTTGACATTTGCCAACAGCCTTGAACCTTGCTGATCTGCTGTTTTTGCCGAATAACCCGCACGAATGGCTGCTTGTGTTGCATTAAGGTCAATCAGGTATTCATCAACAAAACGCTGCTGTTTTTCAGTTAATTTTGCCGTTTTTGCCATTCAACAACACCCCTTTCATGTATTTTTGCATTAAAAAATCCCTGAAACAGAAACATTTCAGGGTGCAAATATCGGCACAAACAAAAAAGAATTGTGAAAAAACAACCGCTTCTTCACAATTCCTATCTTGTCAAGATATACTGTATCATTAGAATCAAGAATACACAATATACTTGAAACAACAAAATCTATCATAAAACGCCTTTTTTGTCACTTTAAGTAACAGTAAATACACATCAAGTTAAGTAATGCAGATTATCATAGGTTTCTTCAAACCTTGCAAGTGCCGCTCTGTGAAGATTTCTGACATACTGGTATGACATACCCATTTCACCTGATGCAACTTTCAGGGTCTTGAACTGAACATATACTTTGAATAATACCTGTGAATACCTTGCATTATGTAACCCCCTTATCTGCTTGATGATCTGTTCCTTGGCATCTGAAAAACTGTTAATTTCCCTGTTTATCTGTTCATTGAAATCAACATAGTTCGTGACCTGTCTGCATAAACTGTCACCTGTCAGACTTGTCTGCACCCTTTCAGCAGAATAATCAATACCGCCTGTACTACATGCATTGATTCTCATATCATTAAGGCGTTCTAAGTCCTGATTGATATTAGTATCAAGTTCCTGTAACTGTCCTAAATATTCCCTTGCGGATAATGTTTTCATTCTTTCACCTGTCCTTTCCCTTTCCCGGTTACGGTTACGCTTGCGGTTACGGTTAAAATTCACCTTAAAATCACTTCAAAGCCTTGATTTTCCTACAGGTTACGGTTAGTTACGGTTACGGTTAAACTCTTATACTCTATATTTTTACTTTTTATAAGTACATAAAATATAATAAATAAATATATTAAGAAAATTACATTTGACCGTAACCAACCGTAACCGCCAGTATTTACAAGGGTTTCAACCGTAACCGTCAACCGTAACCAACCGTAACTTTGTATAACTATTTCATTCTTGCACCAACTTTTTCATAAACAACATCAATTACAACCATTTTTCCAAAGTCACTACTTCCAAAAACAGATGATGCAATGAAACTGATTCCCGCCGCATCCCCCCCCACAACAACTGATTTATGTACTGGTGTGCAAGTTCATAAACTTTATTATCAATGACCTGACCCGCGAATCCCTGTTCCACAAGCAGGAAAATGTCATCATTCATTTATACTGTGCATCATCTCCCAATCTACTGTGTCTTTTCTTCACCCTTTTCCTGTTTTTCCTTGTACCCCATACACTTCATAAAGCGTTCAGGGTGGTTGCAGCTTTCATAGTACTGACATGTAACACATACATTTTCCGTCATTCAGAACACCTTCTTTCATCTGTCAGTTTCACAAACATCATGTAAAATTGGAACTTCCACCCCTGTCTGATAACATGATGGTTTGCCTTGGTTCTAAAATATCTGTTCAATCTTCTTTGCATAACTCACCTGTAAACCTTTCCCGTCTTGGTGTCCTTCACCTGAACACGTTCAGTCAGTTCAAACCCCGCCGCCTTAATAATATACTTCAATACCTTTATCAGATTATAAGCACGTTTGTCTGCTGCTTCACATTCAGCCTGTTCATGTTCTTCCTTTGCAACTCTACCAACAGCAATAGTTGCCGTTGGGTCTGCATAGCCTTCTGTATTTCTTCCACCTTTCACTAACTGATACCTTCCTTTCTGCTTTTGAAAATACGCCTTGTCTGACCGTTCAACTTCACAACTGAAATTTCCAAGTCAAGGCGTTTGTTGATCTGCTTACTGAATACGATATTTGACATTGGCTGCATACTGTTGTCTGCACAAAATACCTGATACCGCTTGTATACCTCATTGGTTGGTTCATTTTCGATCATGTCAACCCCAGTGTCATTGATAAATGCAAGGATAGGATTGTTTTCCTGTTCATATTCATCCAACTGATTCTGAACCTTATCTGACTTACTGAATCCATTATTGATGACCACCCTTTTTAGTCCTTCCACACCAAGCCTGATAAAATATTCAATGCTATCCTGTTGTGTCAATTCATATTTGATGAATGGTCTATAATCAGGGTCATCCTTGCTGAACGTGGCATTGAATGGAATAATAACCAAACGCCTAAGTACCGCCCCGGTCTTGTCCTTCATGCGGGGAATATCATTGGCACTGAATAACAGTTTGATGAACGGGTTAAACTCAAACGGGTCTTGTCCTTTACGCTCTGCCTTGATGCGGTTACCTGTTACTATTTTTTTGAACACACTGACCTGTGAACCTTGAAGGAAATCATCACCAATATCATCACCAATGTTTGCAAGTTTACCGAACATCATTGAAGTATTGAACCTGTCCCCCAGTTCTTTCAGGTCAAGTGCTGAAATGTTCCGATCACCAAGGATTGCTTTGACACAATCCAAAAATGTACTTTTACCATTGGACTTGTCACCTGTCAGGATGAACGCCTTGCCTAACTCATTTCTTCTGTAAAAGCAGTAACCAATACATTCTTCCAACAATGCCCTGATCGCTGCATCACCACACGCTAACTTGTTCAGTGTACTGTCTGCCAGTTCAGAATATGCATCCGGCTTGTAGTCCCAAGGAATCTTGTTAGTAATAACAATGTCCGTGCTGAATGGTTTCAG
>OGWQ01001283.1_pt1 | contig 14921 bp, 14 predicted proteins | sample 1576091 | NCBI WGS metagenome assembly OGWQ01 (sample SAMEA3541584, study PRJEB24748) | human gut metagenome | biome: human gut; feature: human-associated habitat; material: faeces | place: China | collected 2012
CGAGTTTCATCCACGACGGTGTTGGCCAGAACGAGGTCGGCGCAGAGGGCCAGCCCCCAGAGCAGGGGCGACTGGACACAGCCCTTGCGGGTGATGACGGTAGCTCCCGCCTCGAGGAAGAGCGGCATGGAGCCGCCGTCCTCAGGGCCGAGGACGACCACTTCGTAGCCCATGCTGCGCAGCACCGGCACGGCGCTCACCAGCACGATGGGCGCACCGGTCATGTCCAGCAGGTGGCTCATGATAAAGACGCGCTTCCCCTTTACAGACCAGACGTCTTCGGCGCAGATGTCCCGCTCATAGTGGGCCAGCGCCAGCGGGAGGCAGACGTGGCTGCGGCGGAGCTTCGCCGCCAGCGTCAGCAGTTCGACGGGATTTTCCGGGTCGCGGGCTTCCGCCTGACAGCGGCGCAGCAGCTCCCGGGAGACGAGGGCGCAGCCCGGGCAGGCTGCAAAGCCCTGACTGTGGTAGAGGGTGGTGACGCCTGAGTAGCCGAAGACGGCGTCGCTGGTGACGTAGTCTGCGCCGCTGCGCAGTGCGTCCGCAAAGCAGGAAAGGGCCGTGGGCATCAGGAAAAGGTCTTCCCTGACCAGAAGCACACCGACGGCGCTGCCGAGGGCTTCGGGGCGGAGGCTGTCCGTCAATAAAAATTTGCGGTGGAGCTGGTCCTGCAGGGAAGCTTTCAGGGCGGCGTTCCGTCCCGGCGCATAGACGCCGAGAAAAACTTCCTGGGTGTCGAGATATTCCTGTTTGGCGAGCTGAACCCGCTGCAGAGTGGTATAACTGCTGTACATCGTATCCTCCTCTCCGCAGGCAGGCTCAATGGCTGCGATGGAACAGCCCCAGCAGGCGGCGCAGGGGCAGCGTGAGTTTCCAGCTGCTGGAAGAGAGGATGTTTTCCAGCGAGCTCTCGTAGGCTTTGCTCCGGGCGCTCAGCTCGGCGTTGGCCTGATGCAGCTCGGAGAGATTCTTCTGCAGGGCCTCGATGGTCTGCTTCTGGTCAGCCGTAGTTTTTTCCAGCTGGTCGAGGTGCTTCTGCTCGCAGACGCGGGTCTTCTGGAAATACTGTACGCCCTCGAGAACGGCGGCGAACAATGGGTCGTCAGCCAGCGGCTCCAGCGGGAAGTAGCAGTAGCTCACGCCCAGCTCCATCCCGGCGGGGAAACGGTTCAGACCTTCCAGCATGAAATTCGGGTCGTCGTTGAGGAACAGGATGCCGTCGCCGTGGAGCGGCACACCGTTCACCGGGCGGCAGAGGATGCGGTCATCCGAGAAGACGAAATCAGTGATGCAGCAGGGCAGTTCGCCGGGGTCGAAACGGAGATTGAACGCGGTCTCCGGCAGCTCGAAGGTCGCTGTCACCATGCCGTTCAGCTCGTCGTATTCGTAGTCCGGGGCCTTGACGGTGTCTTTCTGGGAAAAGCCGAACCCGGCATCATAGTAAAGCAGCGGCTGCACCAGAGCAGGCGAGTCGGTCTGCCTCTCTTTCTGGGGGTGGGCAGCATAGAAGGTCTGCAGCTGTTTTTCCAGCTCAAGGCAGCGCTGGGCCAGCCGCGAAGTGCCTTCGTCTGCAAGTTTGAGCTGTTGTTCAAGGTCCGCAATGCGGCTGCGCAGAGCCGCTTCAGGAGTTTCGTTCATCATTACCGGGGCCTCCTCCGATTTATCGCAAGGCGTACAACCCGCGCTGCAAGCCCATGCATCAAAAGTAACTATAGTCTGCCCTCAAAATGGCGGGATACCAAAGCGCAGGAATTTCAGTGTTTTGCCGCATAGCGGCGGGTCCTGCTCCGCTGCCGGGGCTTGTCCGCAGGCTTGCCGCCCCGAAGCTTCCGGCCAAGCTCTTTGCGGCGCATCAGAAGTTCGGTGACGGCGAAGATGGACACAAGCGAGAACACGAACTGCAGCAGCATCCCCTGCACCGGATGGTCAGCATACTTTGCAGCCATCAGATACCACGGGATGGCCGTCAGCTCCACAGTGTGGATGCAGAAGATGAAGAGCGAGCGCCGGCCCACCCACTCGATGGCATGGGAGATGGGGCCGTCCACCCGGCGCTGCCATTTCAAAAAGAGCCGGATGATGCCGTAGCCCACTGCGCCATCCAGCAGGATGCTCAGCGGCCCCATCGTCCACTCACCCAGCGAAACGCAGTCGGTGCTCTGGGTCAGCAAAACGCCCGCGACGACGCCCAGCGCGGACACGATAAGTCCGGCTCTGGCTCTGCCGGAAAGGGGAGTTTCGAAAAGGCGGCGCTTCTTGGCCAGATAGCCGATGTAAAGGTAGGGCAGCGACACCATGCCCTGTGCGATGCAGAAAGGAGCCTCCCACACCAGCGTGATGCCCCAGCCAAGCAGGGTGACGCCGACGACTGCGGGGGTTATGTACCGCTCGGGGAAGATCTCGAGCAGCACGTCCAGAAGCACCCACGCCAGCATCAGAGCCACTAAGTACCACATGGGTCCGCAGGAGAAAAACTGCTGCCCGAAGTAAGTGGCCGTGTGGGGCAGGCCTAACAGGAAACCGCCTAAGACCTTAGCCGATTCTGAGATGGCGGCATCCCACGAGCCGAAAGCTGCGTGGTGAAGGAAAGCGTGGAGCACCGTGGTGGCCAGTGCAGTATAAAGGTAAGGCTTGAGCAGGGTCTTGAGCTGCTGCTCGATGCATTTGTGGATGGAGCGCTTGCGGAAGCCGTAGCCGCTGGCAATAAAAAAGGCGGCCATCAGCGCTTCGCGGTAAGCGAACAGCGCGAACGCGAAAGGGGTGACGTCGTTGGTGCCGAGGGGGTAAAGCTCTGCCGTGTGGGCAAAGACGATGGCCAGCATTCCGATGCCTTTCAGCAGGTCGAACATGCCAAGGCTGCTTACAGTGCGGGGCTTGGTGCCTTCCATGAAAAGGGTCCTCCTTGTGCGCCATTCGTCCCGGAGGCCCCGGAAGGCCGTGTTTTAGGCGCGATAAATAAAAATATGAAGCTCGGCGGGGAGCTTTTTTGCCAAATGATATAAACAGTATAATGCTTTTTGGGCTTGCTGTCAATTTGATAAGGACTCGACCTCCGGGTGAAGTTTCGTCCTGACGAAAAAAAGTGTATCACAGCTTTTCGCGCGTCGCAACAAAAGGAAAGAATTACATCTGCCTGCACAAATCGAATGCAAGCTCAAGTTGCATATTTGTGCAATTAAATCTTGCGTTTGTGCGCTGCTTGCGGTATACTGTTGCCATGAGGAGCCGTGCCAAAGTTTTCCTCGAAATGCCAGAGATTCGGAATGACTCTGGAAGGTAAATAAAAAATGCAGAGCTGAAAATTTGACAAAGAAGGAGAAAGACCGATGGCTGAATACATCAAAGTACCCGCAGGCGTATACGACATGGTGACCCGCTGCATGGAGCAGGAGTTCCCCGATCATGTGGCCATCCGCTATGTGGCCGAGGACGGCAAGACTGTCGTGGAGAAGAAGTATCGCGAGTATGCGCAGGACATCCGCCGGATGACGGCCTATCTCAAGGCCGAAGTGCCGGACATCAAGGGCCGGCGCATCGTTCTGCTGAGCCGGAACTGCTATGAATTCTGCGTGGCGTCCTTCGGCATCATCCTCGCCGGCGGCGTCCTCGTGACCCTGAACCAGAAAAAGACCTGGGAGGAGCTGGAATATGAGCTGGGTCTCGTGGAGCCTGCCCTCATCCTGAACGACGGCATCGACTACGGTTGCCGCGCCGAGCTGGAAGCCGCCTACGGCCCGAAGCTCCGCCCCATGGACTGCTATAAGGATACTGTCCCCGGCGAGCTGACCAACTGCGTGGGCCACGATGATCTGATGATGCTGATGTTCACCTCCGGCACCACCGGCCGCAGCAAGGGTGTCATGCTCTCGGAGCGGAATATGTGCGCCAGTCTGCACACCTATTCGGAGGTGGCAGAGAACTGGATCACCGACCGCCTCCCGGCAGGCCAGAAGCTGCCGCTGAGCCATATGACCCTGCTGCCCCTCTTCCACATGGCCTGCTTCGTCTGCGTCATGTCCTACCCGCCTGCCGGCTGGGCCCTGAACCTCTGCGGCGATATCCGCGACTTCTACCGCGACCTGGGCCTGATGCACAGCGACGTCATGGCCTCGGCCCCCATGCTGGTGGAGACCATCTACAATGACATGAAGCGTGGCCGCGTCAGCCGTCTGAACGGCCTGTGGGACCTGTGCTGCTCTTCCGCTGCCCTCGACCCCAGGATGCTGCTGGAGCTGGCCCAGAACGGCTTCGTTGTCAACCAGTGCTACGGTATGACCGAGACCTTCGGCGACGGCATCCTGAACTTCACGCAGGTCGAAAAGCAGATGAGTGCCGTGGGCAAGCCCGACGACCACGTTCAGTATAAGCTGGACGAGACCGGCGAAATTTGCATCAAGGGCGACTGCGTGATGCTGGGCTACTACAAGGACCCCGAGGCCACGGCAGAGGTCATCGACGCCGACGGCTGGTTCCACACCGGCGACCTTGCCCGGATGGATGAGGAAGGCTTCTATTACATCACCGGCCGCAAGAAGAACCTTATCATCCTCGCCAGCGGCGAGAACGTCAGCCCCGAAGAGCTGGAAAAGAAGCTGGCCCTCTGCCCGGCCATCACCGAGTGCATCGTGAAGGAGAAGAGCCAGAAAATTTGTGCCGTCATCTACTGTCCTGAGGATAAGCAGGAAGAGGTCAGAGCCTTCGTCACCGAGGTGAACCGCAGCCTGCCGCTGTATAAGCGCATCAGTGCGGTGGAGTTCACCGCTGAGCCCCTGCCCCGCAACGCTCTGGGGAAGCTGCTGCGGAAGTAACAAGTAAGAAGAAACAGTGAAAAGGATACGCCGCGTGGTTGCATTTCTCTGTCGAAACAGGTATTATTACGTTGAGGCAGAAAATGTCAGCTGCCGGCGTTTCGCTGCAATAAAGAAAAACAGCAAGGAGCGACAAAAATGATAAATACTGTATATGAGCTCATCACAGACGTCATGGCGAAGCAGTACCCCGACCGGGTGGCGTTCCGCTATGTGGCCGCCGATGGCAAGACTGTGGTGGAAAAGACCTACGCCCAGTATGTGCAGGACATCCGCAGGGCCGTTACTTATTTTAAGGAGAATATCCCCGACATCAAGGGCAAGCGTGTCGGCATCATGAGCCGCAACTGCTATGAGTACGGCGTCAACAGCTTCGGCGCGATCCTCGCCGGGGCCGTCGTCGTGACCATCAACCAGAAAAAGACCTGGCCCGAGCTGGAATATGAGCTGGGCCTTGTCGAGCCTTCCCTCATCGTCAACGACGGCATCGACTATGGCTGCCGCCCCGACATCGAGGCCGCCTACGGCGATAAACTCCGCCCGATGGACGCCTTCAAGGACAGCGCGCCTGCAGAGCTTGTTGACTGCGTGGGCCATGATGATTTGATCGTGCTGATGTTCACTTCCGGCACCACCGGCCGCAGCAAGGCCGTCATGCTCTCGGAGCGCAACTTTTTTACCACGGTGGAGTGCCAGGTCAAATTCGGCGACGCCATGCTGGACTATAAGCACGAGCATATGCCCGAGGACAAAAACGACGTCCTGAGCAACTTCGCCATCCTGCCCCTGTTCCATCTGGGTACGTTCATCTGCCTCTTCGTTTGGGCCTGCAAGGGCTGGGCGCTGAACCTCTCCGCCGATATCCGCGACTTCTACCGCGACCTGGGCCTGATGCACAGCGATGCCATCGCTGTGGCTCCCATGCTGATGGAGGCCATCTACAAAGACGTCAAGCGGGGCCGCCGCGCCCGCCTGAACGGCATCTGGAACCCCTGCGGCTCCTCTGCCATGTTTGACGGCGCCATGCTGGCCGAGCTGGCACAGCAGGGCATGATGATCACTCAGGTGTACGGCATGACCGAGACCTGCGGCGACGGCATCATCAACTACGAGCAGGACGAAAAGCACATCCGCGCCGTGGGCAAGCCCGACGACCACGCCGAGTACAAGCTGGACGAGACGGGCGAAATCTGCATCCGCGGCGGCTGCGTCATGCTGGGCTATTACAAGGACCCCGAGGCCACCGCAGAAGTCCTCGACGCCGACGGCTGGTTCCACACCGGAGACCTGGCCCGTGTGGACGAGGAAGGCTTCTATTACATCACCGGACGCAAGAAGAATATCATCATCCTCGACAACGGCGAGAACGTCAGCCCCGAAGAACTGGAAAATCTGCTGTCCAAGTGCGAGGCCGTCAAGGAATGCATCGTCAGGGAGAAGGGCAAGAAGATCTGTGCCGTCATCTACTGCGGCGAGGCCGACCAGCAGACCGTCCGCGACTTCATCACCGAGACCAACCGCACCCTGCCGCTCTACAAGCGGATGAGCGCCGTGGAGTTCAGCACCGAGCCTCTGCCCCGCACCGGCACCGGCAAGCTGCTGCGCAAGTAAGAATAAACCGGGCAGGCTGCGGAATACTGGAAAAGAGCCGCAGCCGCCTTTAATGGAACTACGAAAGGAAGATTCAAACTATGGAAAGAACCGAGATCGTGTCCCAGATCCTTGCAATTCTGGAAGATGTTGCAGAGATTTCCCCCGAGGATGTCAACGAGAACAGCGTCCTGATGGACGACCTGGACCTGTCGTCCATGGAGATCCTGACCGTCGTCGCCGACCTGGAGGAGACTTTCGGCCTGCGCATCCCCGAAAAGGAGCTGCGCAACTTCGTCACCATCAGCGATCTGGCCGACTATCTGGCCGCACACGCGGGGGAATAAGGAATGGATGCCGAACAGCGCTCTGTTTTTCAGGGGATCGTTTACTATTACCGCGAAAACATGGTCAACTGCCGCTATCAGGTCACGCTGAAAGATGCCGTGGACGGTGCGCTTTTGCAGCAGGCTCTGGATGCGGCCCGGGCAAAGGCTCCCTACTATTTCCAGAAGCCGGTGTGGGAGAAAAAGCTGCTCCACCTCGAGCCGTCGGACGCCCCCTGCCCGGTGCGGCAGGGCAGCGCAAAGCCCGAATTTCCGGACGAGAACGGCTTTACGGTTGCCCTGAGCTATGAGGGGAAAGTCGTCTACTTTGACTGGTTCCACTTCCTGGCTGATGGCCGGGGCATAGCACCCTTCATGACCATGGTGCTGCAGTTCTACTGCAACCTGCGGTACGGCACGGCTTTCGAGGGCCGGACCCTTGAGACGGACCCTGCCTACGACATCGAGGACATCCTTGCAAAGTACCCTGAGAGTCAGGTGGCCAACGATATGCAGCGCCCCGTGGTGCAGACCTTTGAAGAGACGCCCACCTGCTGCCGCGTCCGGCTGGAAAAGGCGGGGCTTGTGGACGCCGCCCTCCGCTGCGGCGTCAAGCCCTTCAGTACCCTCACGGCCCTGCTCTGTAAGGCGGTGCAGGCGTATCTGGATAAGGACGAGGTGCTCTACAGCTACTCGACAGACGCCCGCGACGCGCTGGGTGCGCCGAACGCCCTCTACAACTGCGTGGCATCCTTCCAGCGCAAGCTGCCGCTGACGGCAGATGCCCCGCTGGCCGAAGTGGCCGTGGGCGTGGACGCTGACCTGAAAGAGAACCTTTCCGCTGAGCGAAAACTGTTCCGTATTGCGGAGCAGATGGGCTGGGTCTACCGGGTCTACCAGCAGAAAGCCAGCCTCAGCATCAAAAAGCGCATCTTCCAGATGGGCGAGTACATCAGCGGCTTCCCGGCGGACTTCTGGGTGAGCTATCTGGGCGACCCCTTCGCCCCGTCCAGCCCGGAGCTGACCCGGTACATCGAGGACTTCCAGACCTGGGTGCCGGCGGATGGCGCTTCCATCGGTCTGGAATGCACCAGCCTGCATGGCATCATCACCCTCTGCGTCAAGAACAAGGTGCCGCGCCCCGGCTTTGCCGAGGTTCTGCGCGCCGCGTTCGAGGCCGAAGGCATCAAGGTGCTGGAAGCCGCAGAGCTGGGCGCAGACAATACATAAGAAATAACCTCTCAGTCTCGCTGCCGCTCGACAGCTCCCCTACAGAGGGGAGCCTCTGGCGAAAAGGCGAAGCTTTACGGAATGCCAAGGCCTCCCCTCGATAGGGGAGGTGGCACGCCGTAGGCGTGACGGAGAGGTTTTTCGTATTTTTATCCAGAACGTAATTTTTACATCAAATTTTCATGCGTCATACTTTTGCGAAAAAATCGCCTGAAAAGCCGATTTTTCCCTTGCATCCAATAGTTTGCCGTGGTAGGATAGGTCGAATGTGAACGAAACACACTGGGAAATGGACAAAAGTGAGGAAAATCGTATGGAAAAAAATAAGAACAGCGGCTCGGCACTGGCAAGAAAGATGGCGGTGTCTCTGGTTTGCGGTCTGGCGGCAGGCTTTGCCTTTATGATGCTGCGCGAAAAGCTCGTGGCTTCCGGCAACAGCGGTATCTGGCAGACCATCAACGACCTGCTCTTCCAGGACATCACCACAGAGGGCGCGGAACGTGCGCTCGGCCTCTTCTACATCATCGGCCAGCTCTTCATCAAAGCGCTGCAGCTGGTCATCATCCCGATGGTCTTCACCTCCATCGCGCTGGCCATCGGCAGCATTGCCGATACCCGCACCATGGGCCGCATCTCGGCCAAGACCCTCTTCTGGTTCCTGCTCTGCTCCTTTATGGCGCTGGCACTGGCCGGATGCGTGGGCTACGCCACCTATTCCATGGGCCTGTTCAACGCCCACATCGAGGGCCTGACGGAAGCCGCCGGCTCCACCGGTTCCAACCCCCTGAACGTGGTGCTCAACGTCATCCCCTCCAACATCGTCACTGCCTTTGGCAGCAACGGCGCAGTGCTCTCCTCGGTGTTCCTGGCCGTGGCCGTGGGCCTGAGCATGAATGTGCTGGGTGAGAGCCGTACTTCCACCCTCCGCCGCCTGCTGGGCGAGGTGAACGACGTGGTGGTGGTCTTCCTGAACTTCGTCGTCACAAACTTCGCGCCCTTTGCAGTCTTCGTGCTGCTGACCCGCACCTTCGCCATCTACGGCATTGATTACCTCAAGCCCGCTCTGGTGTATGTGGTGGTCACGGTGGTCCTGCTCTTCGTCTTCCTGCTGGTGGCCTATCCTCTGGTGGTGGCGCTGGGCGCAAAGCAGAACCCCATCACCTTCATTAAGAAGATCGCCAACGTGGCCGTCTTCGGCTTCTCCACCTCTTCCAGCGCAGCCACTCTCCCCCTGAACATCAAGGTCTGCACCGAGGATTTCGGCGTCGATGAGTCCATCGCCTCCTTCGTCCTGCCTCTGGGCATGACCATCAACATGGACGGCACCGCCATCATGCAGGTGGTGGCCACCGTCTTCATCGCAGGCTGCGCCGGTTACACCGTTACTCCCGCCCAGCTGGTCGTGGTCGCTCTGCTGGCTCTGCTGGCCTCGGTGGGGACGCCTGCCGCCCCCGGCGCAGGAGCCGTCATCCTCTTCACCATCCTGTCCGGTGCGGGCTTCGTGAATGACAGCGCCCTGCTGGCCTACTCCCTCATCCTCGCCATCAACCGCCCCATCGAGATGCTCGTCACCTCTCTGAATGTTGTGGGCGACGCTGTGGCCAGCATCTGCGTGGCCAAGAGCGAGGGCCTGCTGAACGAGGAAAAGTTCAACGCATAATTGACCCGTAACACACAAAAGCGCCTCTCCGTTTTACCGGAGGGGCGCTTTTTGCACAGCAGAAGTCTTCTTTTTTACAGACGGCCCAAAGCCGCCGCCTGGATTTTACGCCGATTTTGCGCCCGCATGGTTTCGGGCCGGGAGGCTGCGGCGGTAGAATAAGGCCGTTCCCGGTAAATCGAAAAAGAGAGAAGGAGCCATGAGGCTCATGGAAAGAGAGGACTTTCGCATGAAAGAGAATAAAATGTCCCGCCGCAGCTTTTTGAAGGTCGGTGCCGTTGCGTCCGCCGCCGGTATGCTGGCCGCAGCGCCTGCTGCCGCCAACGCTGCTGCCCCCAATGCCGCCAACGCAGCAGAGGAAAAGAACGGACTGCTGGGCGTGTTCGGCGGAAAACCCAAGTATGTTTTCCTCTTCATCGGCGACGGCATGGGTACGGCCCAGATCCAGTCCGCCCGATTCTATAAGGGTACGGTAGAGAATAACGGCGCTGTCGTCGAGGGCGAGCTGAGCTTCACTCAGTTCCCCGAGGTGGGCAGCGTGACCACCTACGACAGCACTTCTTTCTGCCCCGATTCCGCTTCCACTGCCACTTCCATCGCCACCGGCCACAAGACCGAGAGCGGCGTCATCAATATGTGTCCCTGGACCCGCGATGTGCCCTATGAGACCATCGCCGAGAAGCTCCATGCCCAGAAGAACTACAAGGTGGGCGTCGTCTCCTCCGTCAACATCGACCACGCCACCCCCGCTGCCTTCTATGCACATCAGAAGACCCGCAAGAACTACTACGACATCGGCAAGGAGCTGGCCGTCTCCGGCTTCGAGTACTTTGCCGGCGGCGAGTTCCAGAAGGTGAACGGCGACGGCACCGGCCCCAACAACCACGAGATCGCCGCCCAGAACGGCTACAACGTCGTCACCCGTCAGGCAGACGCCGCCGCTCTCAAGGCCGGTGCAGGCAAGACCCTCATCATCGCCGAGGCTCTGGCCGACGGCAAGTCCATGAACTACGCCATGGACGCCGCCGCAGGCGAGTGGCAGCTGACCGACTACGTCAGGAAGGGCATCGAGCTGCTGGACAACAAGAAGGGCTTCTTCCTGATGACCGAGTCCGGCAAGATCGACTGGGCCTGCCACGCCAACGATGCCGCCGCTTCCATCCATGATGTGCTGGAGATGAGCAACGCCGTGCAGGCCGCTGTGGACTTCTACAACGCCCACCCCAACGACACCCTCATCCTCGTCACAGCCGACCACGAGACGGGCGGCATGGCCATCGGCTACAAGACCACCAACTACGACACCTTCCTGACCAACCTCACCCACCAGAAGATGTCTTACGCCAAGTTCGACTCCACCTATGTGAAGGGCTACATCGCCAACAAGACTCCCTTCGAGGCCGCCATGGCCGACGTGAAGGCAAACTTCGGCCTGACCCTGCCCACCGACCCCGATGCTGCCAGTGCAGGCAAGCTGCTGCTGACCGACTACGAGGTGGAGAATCTGCGCAAAGCCTACGAGCGGACGCTGGAAGTCGGCGCTGCCTCCCAGAAGGAGATGAGCCAGCAGGATTATGAGCTCTACGGCACCTACATCCCCTTAAGCATGGCCATCTGCCACACCATCAACCACAAGTCCGGCATGGACCACACCACCTATGCCCACACCGGCGCGATGGTCAACATCTATGCGCTGGGCGTCGGCGCGGAGAAGTTCCGCGGCGTCTTCGACAACACCGAGATCTACCACAAGCTGGCTGAGCTGACCGGCGTGCAGTAAGCCCCTCTCTTCAAACGAAAAAAGCCTGTGCAGACCCTCCCGGGGCGGGAGGCTGCACAGGCTTTCTTGTGTTCACAGGTGGATGGTGCAGCCGCGGCCCAGCATCTGGGCCAGCAGCATAAGGGTCGAGACGCCGAAGCACCCACCCATCATCAGCAGGCAGAGCACCACCGAGCCGAAGTCGCACCGGCATGCGCCGGGCCGGGCCGAGTAGTAGAGTACCTCGCACCCCAGCAGGATGAGCCCCGCCGCCGGCAGCACCTGCCAGATGACCAGCCACGGCAGGCCGGGCAGGAAGCGGGCCAGCAGGAAGAGCGTGCCCGCCGCGATGAGGCAGACGCCCAGCGTCAGGGTGCCCACCCGACGCAGGGGTTTATTCGTCGTGTTCTGTTCCATCATCCGTCACCTCGTTTTCATTCACCACAGGAGAGGAGAGCAGAGCGGCGTTGTCCGGCTCGTCGGCGTGATACTCGCAGAAATCGGCATCCTCGGGGACATCCTTGGAAGCATCCGGCTTTTTGGCCGGATGGGGGCCTTTCACCAGCCAGACGCCGCAGACGATGAGGACCACACAGACCACCACATCCGGCAGGCTGTCCATGACGAGATAGAGGGCGCGGAAAACGGGGGAGGAGTGGCCCCAGCGGTAGACGAGGTCGCCGAAAATGTTCATGATGAGGTTCTGGTAGGCGATGAGCGCACCGAAGGCGATGAGCAGCCAGCCCACCAGCTTGTGGCTGTCCAGCAGAGCCCGGGCCAGCCGCCTGTCGCGGGGGTCGAAGTGGACGAGGTAGTCGTCCTCCGGCGCGGTGTCCGCGATGATCTGCGCCCGGAGGTTGAAGGTGTCAAAGAAGCTGTACATCCACACCACCACCAGCAGGAGCAGTACCGGGTTGAGCAGGGAGCTCACCATCCCGATGCAGCAGGCCGTGAGGATGAGGGAGAGGCCCCGCTTCATGTAACCCTGATACATCTGGCCTGCGCCGGGGATAAACGCGCAGCAGAAGGTCAAAAATCCGTTTTTCAGCATAACGATCTCCTTGTTTTATGATTTTATGTTTTCTGCCGCGTTCAGCAGGCTTTCCAGCACAGAGGAAACGCGGGTATAGATGTTCTCGCCGGGGCGGGAAGTCACGGGTCTGCCCAGCTTTTCGGGCAGAAGCTTCGGGGGCTGTTTTTCCGGCAGGGTGACCTGGACTGTGGGCAGGAGGGCCTGCAGGTCGCTGCCGTGGTCGGTGACGAAGGTCAGCGCTCCGGTACGCCACATGGTCAGCGCCAGCACGGCGGCGACGCCCGCCACCGCAGCCCGGCCATAGGTGCTCTGCATCAGCCGCACCCAGATGGTGCTCATCACGGTAGGGCGGACATCCCGGGGCGGGTCGGCGAGGGCGTCGGCGGTCAGAAGTGCGGTGTAACGGTCGGTGCATTTGTCGCAGTAGGCGAGATGTTCGGCGGCTTCCAGCCGTCCCAGCTCGTCCAGCTGCCCGGCGGTGAGGGCGTGCAGCCCTTCGTCGCTCAGACAGCCGTCTTCACGGAACAATTCCATCTTAAAAGCCCTCCTTTCCGGCGGCGCTCAGCTGCGCGGCCAGCATCTTTTTTGCCCGGAAGACCTGCGCCTCCACTGTTTTCTGGGGCCTGCCGCAGAGCCGGGCGGCTTCGGCGGCGGTGTGCTGTTCCAGCAGCATGAGGCGGCAGGGCGTCTTGTAGGGTTCCCGCAGAGCGAGGATGCGCTGCGTCAGCTCCTCTTCGCCCAGAGCTTCCAGCACCTGCGCTTCCGGCTCGCTGCCGGGCGGTGCGCCCTCAAGTGCAAGCACATCGTCGCCGGGGGTGTTCACCCGGCGCGCCCAGGCGCTGCGTAAGTAATCCTTGGCTTTGTTGGAGGCGATGCGGGCCAGCCATTGCTTTTCGTATCCGGCAGGACAGCGGTCCATGCTCCGCCATGCAGAGAGAAAAGTTTCCTGCGTCAGATCCTGCGCATAGCCCTCATCTGCCACCAGCTGACGGCAGATGGTGTAGACGAGGGACTGGTACTTCTGTACCAGCCTGTCAAATTCCAGTGCATTCAATGGCTGCTCTCCGCCTCCTTTCTGCCCGGCATTTCGAGCGCTCTGTCTATCGATACGAACCAGTGGGGCCAAAACCTGCAAAATCATGGGAAAAATTTTGAAAATGTGGTAAAATGGCCTTATCAAACCTCACAAAGGAGAAAACACGATGGCCTCTGCCACAAAACAGGCACTTCTGGCGGCGCTCTCCGCCGCCCAGGGCGAATGCTTTACACCACCAATTTTTCCATCATTAACAATAATCTCTGAAACCTCTGCCTGTCTTATATGCAGATGCTCAGTATTCTCAAGCACATTTCTCATTCTTCTGCTGTAATCGGACTTGTCAGCCTGTGCACGGAGTGAATGAACCGCAGGGCCTTTTGATGCATTTAACATCTTTGACTGTATAAATGTAGCATCTATATTCTTTCCCATCTCGCCACCAAGAGCATCTATTTCTCTTACAAGATGTCCCTTAGAACTTCCTCCTATATTAGGATTACAAGGCATCATTGCTATACTTTCAACGCTTACTGTAAATATAATTGTTTCAAGTCCCATTCTTGCAGCAGCAAGGGCAGCCTCACAACCTGCGTGACCAGCACCTACTACAACTACATCATATTCTTCTCTAATATTAGGCATATTACTTCTCCTTATCAACCTGCATTACTTACCCATACAGAACTTTGAAAAAATTCTGTTGGCAAGATCATCTTCAATCTCCTCTCCTATTATAAGACCAAGATTCTCATATGCAGCCATTAAATCAATAGTAAGGAAATCTTCGCTTACCATGTTATCAATTCCATCAAGTACAAGCTTTAAGCTGTTCTCAACCTTCTTTAAAAGTTCTTTATGTCTTGTACTTGTAATATATACATCTTCATTGAACTTAACTTCACCATTAAAGAACATACTTTTAACAGTTTCCTCAAGTTCTTCAATTCCTGTTTCCTGCTTTGCAGATATCGTAACTGTCTCACAATTGATTATTTTCTTAATATCTTCTGCTGTTGTAACCTGTGCAAGATCAGCTTTATTAAGTATTACAAGAACCTTCTTATCCTTGATAAGTTCCATAATCTCATAATCATTATCATCAAGTACTCTTGAAGAATCAACTACATATATTACAAGATCAGCGATTTCTGCAAGCTTCTTAGCCTTATTAACCCCAATGCTTTCAACAACATCATCAGTTTTTCTGATTCCTGCAGTATCAATAAGATTAAGAGTAATTCCAGACAGATTAATCATTTCTTCAAGAGTATCTCTCGTAGTTCCTTCTATATCAGTAACAATTGCTCTCTCTTCTCTTGCAAGTACATTAAGCAGGCTTGACTTTCCTGCATTAGTTTTCCCCAAAATGACTGTACGCACGCCATCATGCATGATTCTGCCATTATCGCATGTTTTTAACAAGTTATCCACATTATTAAGACAGTTTTCCACATCATTTTTAAGGTTATCTACATT